>OLIR01000110.1_pt1 | contig 49886 bp, 66 predicted proteins | sample 1609741 | NCBI WGS metagenome assembly OLIR01 (sample SAMEA4350169, study PRJEB24818) | metagenome | biome: human; feature: gut; material: faeces | place: Denmark | collected 2013-09
TGTTTCCAAATTCTTTGTATGCTGTGATCCAATCTCGTAATATTGTTTGACTCGGTATCCCATTTTCTTTACATAAACTTTTATATCCTCCTTTTCCATTTATGTAGTCCATTACTACCTTCTTCTTGAATTCATAACTGTATTTTGACATAAAAATACCGACCTCCAAAATTAGATTTTTTAGGTCTAACTTTTGGGGGTCGGGTCACATTTCTGCGACGCTAATTTTCCATATATTAACTCACCTAATTAAAAATTGTTGCGGCATGCAAGGCATACGTTCCTCTGTCAATTTTCATTTGCTTTACCAAAATATTTTTTCTTTTGGCTATTTCAAGAATTTTCGCTTTATTTTTATCACTTATGGCAGCTCCAAGATATATGCAAGAAATTTTAGGCATCTTAAATTCTGTGGAGCCGCTTGAGGAAACGAGAATGCGCCACTCATTCTCATATTTCCATTCATCATCTTTTGTAAGTAACCCTAAAGTAATTTGCGCAGTAGCTTCTGAAATATTTTCCGGAGTATTATCTAACGCTGCTTTCCATGGCAATAACGGTCTTTCTTTGGCATAAATAATTGGTAATGGCAATGATAACATTTCAGCCTCGGTTAAACTGCTATAATCGTACTCGACACAAAAACCCTTGTGACTATCTGCATAATGCGACCACATTAATCTATTCTTATAATCGGTACATAGACAACCAACAAAAAGCAAATCCACAAGTTTGGTATTGATCTGATTATCTTTATCATCAATAAGGTTCATAATATCCGCTCTTGCATCCACTAACTCCGGACTTATTTTCTCGCTCATAAGCATTGTAAGTTCAATCTCATCTGCATCTTCACAAACACCATTAGCTTTTGCAAAATCTTCATATGTAGCGTTTTCATCAGATAACACAAGCATTCCGGCCGGAGATATTTTTTCTACGAGTTGAGGCATCATATTTGAACAGACACCCAATGTATCTTTAAAATAATCATCTTCCAAAAAGACTTGTAAAAGTTCTATGATTACATTAGCATTATCTTTTAAAAATTTCCCCATTTCTTGTTCTGAGGAAATTTTACCATCATTTGCTTTGATAAAATCCGTTATTATGGTATTGTTCTGCAACTTAATTATTAATCGACGCACATCATCGGTATAATCATTAATATCCGCTTCATTGCGAACAACTGAGAGAAATTCATTATAAATCTCCATCATTACATCAAACTCAGACTCATACTTCGCTTTAAAAATAGAGTTAAATGTTATTCCAATTTTACAGTCAAACGGATCGTTAAATTCAGATGGCTTTGAGCAATGCAACGTTCCGTCATTAAGATTTGCGAGAGCATAACCATTATCATCGAAGGAACGATATTTATACAACTTTCCGTTCAATGTGTCTTTGAGTAAAACTTGATATAAATTTTTAAGTGCGATACTTTTTGTTTCTTCATTCGAAGATAACTCTATAACATTCTCAATACACTTTCTTTTTTCTTCTGAAGAAACCATAAAAAACTCCTTATATTGAAATAGTTCTTGACAATCTCCGTTCTCCAAGTTAATATACACCAAACCTATTAGCGAGGAGGAAATTTATGAAATTATTCAAAAAGGCTTTCATATTTTTTTGCTTTGTGTTATACTGTAAGAGAATCGAGGTGATATCGTGAATCCAATCATTAAATGGCCAGGCGGCAAATCAAGAGAAATTGATAAGATTGAACATCTAATTCCTAATTATAAACGTTATGTTGAACCGTTTTTTGGTGGCGGAGCGTTGTTCTTTCATCTTGCACCTAGGTCTGCTGCAATCAACGATATCTCCGAATCCCTAATTCAATATTACAAGCTAATTAAAGATCAAGATAAGCAACTTTACGATCTTTTGATGTGCTACAATAACAGTTTTAATAATATCGTATCTGTATGTAGCAAAGAAACCAACGAACTATTGCATATCTTTTTCAAATTAAAAGAAGGCACCATTCAAAAGGACGAGTTGAGTTCTACATTAGAAGCACTGATATCGAGTATGTCGGATAAAATAAATTCCGGGTTCAGCGAAAAACTTCTTTTAAACAAAGACGACTTTGACTCTTTCCTTCACCAAATGGTTGAAGATAAGTTCGTTAGAACGGTTGCTAACTATAACAAAAAGCCGTTCTCAACTGAAGATTTATGCGAAAACTTAATAACTGGTTTCACAAGCGGATATTATATGTATTTTCGTAAAATTTTCAATGATATTAATCTTGGACACATCAAAAATCAATCTATCCAGTATAAAGCTGCAAACTTCTATTTTATTCGTGAGTATTGTTATGGTTCTATGTTCCGTTATAATTCAAAAGGCGAATTCAATATTCCCTATGGTGGAATGTCTTACAACAGAAAAAATATGCGTACGAAGATAGATAACATGTTTAATAGAGAAATTAATCAGTTATTTTCGAACACTGATATTCATTGCTCTGATTTTGAGGATTTTTTTGAAAATATTAATCTTTCCGAAAATGATTTTGTATTCTTAGATCCACCTTATGATACAGATTTTTCTGATTACGAAGGTAAAGATTTCACAAATTTTGACCAAGAACGTCTAGCTTACTCTTTGAAAAAAACATTAGCAAAATTTATACTAATAATAAAGAATACTGATTTCATTAATGGCTTATATAAAAATGATTTTAACATTTTGAGTTTTGATAAACAATATACATATAATGTGCGAAGCAGAAATGATAGAAATGTTGAACATCTGATTATTACTAACCTCTCGGTTTAAGACCGAGAGGTTAATTATTATCGTGATTTAAACACACAATTTTCATAAGATATTAAGTTGTTAGGGAAATTCCTGTGACAGTTTAAATTTCTACAACGTTGTTCATACATAGCTTCGCCAGGTCTTGTTTTTGACATGCTTAAATCGTAATCAGACAAATCGAATGCTGTACGAACTCTCTTCTTAAATTCTGTTAACGATATTTCTCCCTCGACTTCTAAAATCGTTTTCAAAAAGTCAATCAAATTATTTTCTGTGATTTCTCTTTTCATTTCACATTATCTCCTTTTATAAATCCTGTAGTTTTTCTTCTAAACCTGTTGTCTGAAAAGCATTTGCATAAACTGAAATGAAATCATCATATGTAAACTTGTGATGAGGAATAATTTTGTTCCAGAATGTGCGGTTGTTACAAATTGTATTGTCGCCAAGGATTTCTTCCAAATCGCTTTTGACCGCCGCAGAACACTCCCCATAACAAGTTGCGAAATAAGCAGAACAATTTATTAAGAAACTAAACAAACCGGAAAGTCTTTTCACTTCTTCGGCATTGCTTTCAGAATTTTTTGTATCAAGATTACCACCCATTTTTATTTCAAAAGCATTTGCTCCGCCTAATGTCCCATCTGCGCAATCAAAGAACAGTAAATCTACAGGAAGTTTTTTCCCGTGCACCTTGTTGTTTAGTAGATTGTTCATTGCATCATTAGCAATGCCATAAAACTGATATCTTTCTATATGTAAAGATGTAGAGCCGGCTTTTATTTTTAAACTTCTTTTTATATCTCTTTCAGATGAGTGTGTATCTACATAAATATATTGCCTATAAGGATTAAATCCTTTGTTCTGCTCTTCGACAGGCAAATCACAACTAATACTATATAATACACATTCGATATTTCTCGCCGCACGATCTGTGATATTGATTTCAACAACATTGGGGACATGTTCTGTTTTATATCTCATTCGTGCAATAAAGAAAATTATTCGTTGTAGTCTATTACCTAATTGTGAGTCAACACTCCGTCCTAATGCCATATATTTTTTAATGTTAGTATCATTGAAGATTAAAAATGGATTATTTTCTCTGTTGGCCATATTGCCTTGAAAATTGGCAACAACATTCAGTGCTAAACCATTTAATTCACTTAGCATTTTATTGTAGAGCAAATCCCTTGTTATTTCAGTCATTTTTATTTTCCACTCCATCTATTCTCTTTACAGCTGCTTCAAAATAGCTTTTTTCAATTTCTATTCCAATATATTTACGTCCACTTTTTAACGCCGCCACACCTGCTGATCCAACACCCATAAAAGGATCTAATACAACATCGCCCTCATTAGAAGCGATATTGATAATATGTTCAAGAAGCGCAACAGGTTTCTGAGCTGGATGCTTAGGATTGGATAGACGCTCTGGACGCATACATATAGGACTTTGAAAGAAGTTATGCATTTCGTTTTGAGTTGTAAAATTCCATTTGTGACCTTTGTTCCACATACACGCTATCATTTCGCAACTATTAAGAAATCCGTTCTTGAAAATTTTTGGTGCAGGATTGGTTTTATGCCAAACAAAAAATTGGAAAGTATCAAATTCACTATCAAATGCTTCATGCCATTTTCCGATAAGATTGTAGCTTGTAAAAACGAAAATATTCCCATCAGGTTTTATGATACGTTTGAAGTCTGCAACTAACGTAGAAGGATCAATCGGATTCAAGTCCCAGTCCGCAAGATCGTTATTTAACGCACTTCTCCCTGGCAGGTCAATATTGCCTGTGGAATACTGTGCTATATTGTACGGTGGGTCTGTGAGGATCAAATCAACACTATGGTCAGGTATTTGACTTAAATAATCCATACAATCACCGTTAACAACGGTATATTTTTTAGACTTAATTTTCTCTACTTTATACATGATCAACCATTAATGCACTTATCAATCATTTCGACAATGCGGTCATTTAACCCAATTTCTTCCAAAGCCTCTTTGTAAATTTCCTCAAATTCTTCAAAAGAAATACCATCAGGGAGAATTTTTGTCCAAAGATTTTTGCCAATTAAGAACATCTCGGGATATGCCAAATGCTTTTTAACAGCACCTTTCCAAGTGTTTCCTTCTCCGTCCTTATTGTAGAGCGTAGCAAAATAGGCTTTGCAGTTATCAATACCCATATCCACATAAATGGTAAGTAGTTTTTCAACATTTGAAGGAGCATTAGAACTATCAAGATCTCCGCCAGCCTTAAGTTCCATTACATTCCATTCTGCACCGTCAAAGAAAGCCAAATCTACTGGCTTGGAATATATTTCGGTGGTACGATACTTTTCAGAAAGAGGAAGAAGATGTTCTTTGATACTGCTTTGAGTCACACCGCTTTCAACACGCTTTTTGCCTGCGCCTTTTGCCTCGTTATTAGCTCTAAAAGCAGAAATTTCTCCGCGAAGATTACCGTTATGTGTATCAACATCAGTAACAACAATCTGTCCCGATATTCTTGTTTCATCAAAATCGTGTGAAAGGTTTCGGGGGTTAACGATAGTGGGAACATTTTTTTCACCGAATTTCAGCCTTGCAATGCGCTTGGCACAAGTTTCAATTGCAAAACCGCTCTTGGACTCAAAGCTACTAACAAAAACCATACTTGCTGTTATATTTTCATCCATCTGACTGAGAAGAAAATTATTTACCTTTCTTTTGTAGTTGGCTGCAAAATCCTTTTCAATCAGATCGGTAAGTTTAGAAAATTCCTCAAAAACAATCTGTTTAATCGTATTTCTCATTTTTATGTACCTCCAAAGCACAAAATCTCATATTATATTCTAACATATTTCGTCAATTCTCGCAATAGCAAGAATAATATTATTATTTATAGGTGCGATGTATGCAAAAATTAAGTTGATATTTTACATAGGACTATCGTGATTACTTTTATACCATACAATAACCGACAATTAACTTTACTAATCCGCAGTTGTATGGTAAAATACAGAAAAACCTAAGAGGTGTTTTAAATGACCGATTTTAAGGATAGATACTACTCAATGCCTGAGATTTGTAAATATCTTGGTATTAGCCGTGATTCTGCACTGAAATGGATTGCGAATAAAGGTATGCCGGCACACAAGGTCGGCAAGAAGTGGAAATTTAAACTTTCCGAAATTGATGCCTGGGTAAATAGCGGACAAGCGGAGGAGTAAAAATGATAAATGGAATTGAAAAAGGCGCTTTTCATAAACTGTTCAATCGCGGCGGTTATGTCTTGGATTTTAGCACAAATGAATTTGATGTGTTTACTGCAGAAAGTATTGGCGTTCCGCTTTGTGAGAAATATAAAATGTCCAAAGGAAAGTCGCTGCTTGCATATTGTGAAGAAGCCACTGATGAGGAAATAATTAAACTTTTTTCAGATTTATTACAATACTACGAACTGAATTGTATGGACGGATGGGGAGAAGAAAAGAATAAACCTCTGTACGAGAGGTGTAAAGCCCTTGTCGAAAGAGAAAAAGGTAATATTATTATTGAAACACCCGCTATTGTTTGCGTTGATCGCAATTATATAATTGATATTTCTACAAGAGCAATTCGCGACGTGGAAAATGGTGAGTATGACAGTGCAATAACAAAATCAAGAACTTTGCTTGAGGAGGTTTTTTGTCACGCTATTGAAGCAAAGGGAGAAACTCCTTCTGATAGTGGGGATATAGGGAGATTATACAACAATTGGACAGATGCGTAATGAAAGCAGTGATTCACACGGTGTTGAGGATCGAAGAATTAATCTAAAAGAGCATCATGCTCGTCTATTTGTGAACGCAGCAATGACAATGGCGGATTTTATTTTATCTGTCGAAAAAAACAGTGAAGATGCATAGTAAATCTAAAAAGGAGAGTGATAAAATGACAGCTGTAATATATGCGCGATATTCAAGTGATAATCAGCGTGAAGAGTCTATTGAAGGTCAGTTGCGTGAGTGTAAGGCTTTTGCGGAAAAGAACGATATTCAAATCGTTGGTACATACATTGACCGTGCTTTCTCTGCCAGAACGGATAACCGCCCTGACTTTCAGAAGATGATAAAGGATAGTGCGAGCAAAAAGTTCGAGCTTATCATTGTATGGAAACTTACCGATTGGCGCGTGATCGTTACGATTCTGCACATTACAAAGCTGCACTCCGTAAAAACGGCGTTAAAGTTATATCCGCCACCGAGAAGATTTCCGAAGGCTCGGAAGGTATCCTTATGGAAGCGGTACTTGAAGGAATGGCGGAATATTACTCTGCCGAGCTTTCTGAAAAGGTTGTTCGCGGTCTTACCAAAAATGCTTACAAGTGCAAATTCAACGGCGGAACTTTACCGTTAGGATATACCATCGATAGTGAGCAACATTTTCAAATAGACCCCTTAGTTGCACCTGCCGTTTTAGAAGCATTTAAGTGTTACGCCGAAGGAGCTTCTATGACCGAGATTGCACAGGAAATGAATGCCAAGGGTTTGCGTTCTGCTTTCAGCGGTAAAATCGGTGTTGATATCGTAACACGAATGCTTAAAAACCGCCGTTATATCGGTGAGTTCAAATACCGTGATATTGTTCATCCCCGTGGTATACCGCCTATTATTCCTGACGAGTTATTTGACCGTGTTCAGCACCGTATGGCTGCAAATAAAAAGGCTCCGGCTAAACATAAAGCCGAAGATGAATATTTGCTCACCACAAAACTGCGTTGCGGTAAATGCGATTGCTTTATGGTGGGCGAAAGCGGAACGAGCAAGACTTCAACGGTATATCGTTATTACAAATGTGTTGGTGTTAAAAAGCACAGCGGTTGCGATAAGAAAACCGTAAAAAAAGATTGGATAGAAGACCTTGTTGTAAAGCAAATTGAAAAGGTGCTTTTTGATGATGCTCTCCTTGAAAAGATTGCCGATAGAATAATGGAAATCCAAGGCAAAGAAAATACGGTTTTGCCGATGCTCAGAAAACAGTATGCAGATATTCAAAGAGGTATTGACAATCTTCTTAATGCCATTCAGCAAGGCATCATTACTTCATCCACAAAAAAACGCCTTGAAGATTTGGAAAAGCAAAAGAACGACATATCCGTTCAAATCATTAAAGAGAAAATGTCAAAGCCGTTGCTTACAAAAGAGCAAATTCTCTTTTGGTTTCACCGTTTTCGTAAATACAATACTCGCCGTTTAGATCATAAACGCAGACTGATCGATAGCTTTATTAACACGATTTATCTGTATGACGATAAAATGGTGATAACATTTAACTATAAAGATGGCGCAGAAACTATCAGTCTGAATGAAATCGAAAACTCAGATTTGAGTTCGGATTTAACTGCATCCGCTCTGCCAAAGGAAACGGTCTAAGTAAAGACCGTTTTTTATTTAAAAGAATTTTCAAAAATCCCTTGCAATCTCATATTAATGGTGTTATAATTAAATACAATAAGTATTGTAAAGTAAGGAGTGGGAAGTAAGCCCACTCCTTTCTGTTTGCAACTGCAGTGTTATTGAGTGGTGTATGTTTATTGTATTGTATCGGCTTATACACTTGCAATCGGTCGGTTATAACTTGCAACATTAAACTAACCTGCGCTTGATTGCTTTACGGTTGCTTACGGTGAAAATAATTTGCAACTGCGTTATGCTTTGTTGCAAACGCTCATAAGGAGGTATTTATGGCAAAGAAAAAAGGCGGTCTTACCGTGACTAAGGTTTGGGAGCTTTGCGAGCCTATTGTTAAGGATTTCGGACTTTCGCTTTGGGATGTGCGCTATGTTAAAGAGGGCGCCGACTGGTTTTTAAGAGTTTATATCGACAAGCCTGACGGCATTGATATTACCGATTGCGAGAATGTATCCCGTGCTATTGACAAGCCGCTTGACGAGCTTGACCCTATTGAGAGTGCATATTGCCTTGAGGTATGCTCTCCGGGGCTTGAGCGTGAGCTTGTGCGTGACGAGCATTTTATGCAGTTTATCGGCGCTGACATCAAAGTCAAAATGCTCCGTCCTATCGAGGGCATAGGCAGAGAATTCGGCGGTGTTCTTGACGCTTACGATAACGGCGAGGTAACAATCTCCGACCACGACGGAGAGAACCATATAACTATCAATAAAAAAGATGCGTCTTGGATTAAACTTGACGACTTTGATATGTAACTTCAGTTTATTAAAACAATTTTAAGATAAGAGAAAAGGATGATCAGAAAAATGAATACTAAGGAACTTTTTGCTGCTCTTGAAATGCTTGAAAAAGAAAAAGGCATTCCAATGGACTATATGATTGAAAACATCGAAAAAGGTATTGAGGTTGCCTGCAAAAATTACTACGGCGGTAACGACGAAGTGGTTTTCAAAATTCTTCCGGACAAAAATGTCTTTGATGTAAGACTTAAGAAAACTGTTGTTGAAGAAGTTTTTGATCCTGATTACGAGATTTCGCTTGAGGACGCACAGAAGATCCTTAAGAGAAAAGCAATCAATATTGACGATAAGGTTGCTATTCCGCTCGACCCTAAGGACTTAGGCAGAATTGCAATCGGCGCTGCGAGAAATACTATTCGTCAGGGTATCCGTACAGGCGAAAAGGGTCAGACGCTTTCAGAATTCAAGAGCAAGCTCGGCGAACTCGTTACAGCTACTGTTGAAAGAATTGACCCTAAGAGCGGTGCGGCAGTTATCAGAATAGGCAAGAGCGAGGCTATGCTCCCTAAGAGCGAGCAAATCGGTCACGATAACCTCAAGGAGGGCGACCACATCAAGGTTTATATCGCTGATGTAAAGACAAGCGAAAAAGGTCCTCGTGCTATAATTTCAAGATCACATCAAGACCTTGTTAAAAGACTTTTTGAGCAGGAAGTACCTGAAATTTTCGACGGTGTTGTTGAAATCAAATCGGTTTCCCGTGAGGCAGGTTCAAGAACCAAAATGGCTGTTGTCAGCAAAAATCCCGACATTGATGCCGTAGGTGCTTGTATCGGTACAAAGGGCGCTCGTGTAAACAGCATTGTTGACGAGCTTGGCGGTGAGAAGATTGATATTATCGAATACAGCGATGACCCGCAGAAGTACATTTCAGCCGCACTTTCTCCTGCAAAGGTATTGAGCGTTGAAATTACAGACCTTGAGAACAAAAACTGCAGAGTAACTGTTCCGGACGGTCAGCTTTCTCTTGCTATCGGCAACAAGGGTCAGAATGCCCGCCTTGCCGCAAGACTTACAGGCTGGAAGATTGACATTCGTCCCGAAAGCGGTTTCTTCGGAGAAGATGAAGAGGACGAAAAACTCGAAGTTGCCGAAGATACAACAGCAGAAGATACACTTGAGCTTGACGATACAGCAGAAGAGAATACAGAGGCACTCGACCTTGACGGCGAGAAAACTGCCGAGGCTGATGTTGAGGCTGATGAGAATACAAACGAAGAATAATTTTATATAAAATATAAATATATAAATGCAGGGAGGGATTTTATGACACAGAAAAAACAGCCGCTTAGAAAATGCACAGGTTGTGGCGAAATGAAAGAAAAGCGTGAGCTTATCAGAGTAGTAAAAGCTCCCGATACCAAGGACGAGAACGGCAATTTAACCGCAAAGGGCGAGATAAGTCTTGACCTTACGGGTAAAAAGTCGGGAAGAGGAGCGTATATTTGCCACGACATAAAATGTTTTGAAAAAGCGAGAAAGGCAAGACGGTTTGAAAGAGCGTTTTCCTGCAAAATCCCCGACGAAGTTTATGAACAGCTTGAAAACAGCTTGAAAGCGGACAGCTAAGGGAGGCAGTCGGATATGAATGACAGAATATTGTCGTTGCTCGGATTGTGCCGCCGTGCAGGAAAGCTTGTAATCGGAGCTGACCCCTGCATTGACTCAATGGCAAAGAGCAAGGCAAAACTGATTTTGTATGCAAATGATTTTTCACAAAACAGCTTAAAGCCTGTTTTATTGCAGGCGCATAAGCAAAATGTTCGTGTACTTGAAGTAAACAGAACCAAAGATGAAATAAGTTTTTCACTCGGCAAACTTTGCGGAGTTTTATCGGTGGAGGACAAAGGTTTTGCAGATAAGCTTGCTATGCTTATTGAAGGTGAACAGAGAGGAGAATAATATGATAAAATACAAAGTAAGAGATGTTGCCAAGGATTTAGGCGTTAGTGTAAAAGAAATTTCAGATATTCTTGAGAAAAATTGCGATGTTACAAAAAAGGCTATGGCTACTCTCGAGGAGAGCGAACTTAATATTATTTTTGACGCCGTAACACAGAAAAACAATGTGGCAAATTTTGATAAGTTTTTTGCGTCAAGAAATAAAACCGCAGAACCTGCAAAGGCAGAGGTTAAAGCCGAGAAAAAGGCTAATAATAAAGACAGCAAAGACAACAAGCCGAACGGCAGAAAGAATGACCGCAAGTCTGACAATAAGGACAACAAGGCAGAGGGCAAAAAGCAGAATAAAGTTCAGGATAAGTCTGCAAAGCAAACAAAGGCTGAACCAAAGGCTGAACCAAAGGCAGAGTCAAAGCCTGTTGAAATTACAAGCGAGGAAGAAACTTCAACCCGTAAGCGCAGAGTAATTGATACCCGTGCCGTAAATGTTGATGTTGAGCGTTACAACCAGAAGTACGATGACCTTGCAAACGCATCTTCAAAGATGAGAAGTACAGACAACACTGTTAAAAAGCAGAAGTTTACTAACCGTTCTCAAAAGCAGAAGGGCAGAAGACAGGGCAAGAGAGAAACCGAGCAGGAGCGTTTAAAGCGTATTGCGCTTGAGCGTAAGCAAAAGCAGATGACAATTCAGATTCCTGACGAAATCGTAGTACAGGAGCTTGCTTTAAGACTTAAGGCTACTGTTGCCGAGGTTGTTAAAAAGGCATTCCTTATGGGTACAATGGTAACAGCAACCGACACAATCGACTTTGATACAGCGTCACTCATTGCAATGGAGTTCCACGCAAAGGTTGAAAAAGAAGTTGTGGTTACAATCGAAGAAAGAATTATTGACGACAGTGAAGATGACGATACAAATCTCGTAGAGAGAGCGCCGGTTGTAGTTGTAATGGGTCATGTTGACCACGGTAAAACTTCAATCCTTGACGCTATCCGTCATGCAAATGTTACAGCAGGCGAGGCAGGCGGTATTACTCAGCACATTGGTGCTTACAGAGTAGAAATCAACGGCAAGCCTATCACCTTCCTTGACACACCGGGTCACGAGGCTTTCACTACTATGAGAGCAAGAGGTGCGCAGGTAACAGATATTGCAATCCTCGTTGTAGCTGCCGATGACGGTATTATGCCGCAGACAGTAGAGGCTATCAACCACGCAAAGGCTGCGGGTGTATCTGTAATTGTTGCTATCAATAAAATGGATAAGGTCGGCGCAAATCCGGAGAATGTTAAGCAGCAGCTTACAGAGTATGAGCTTGTTCCGGAGGAATGGGGCGGCGACACACCTTGTATTCCTGTATCTGCAAAAACCAAAGAGGGTCTTGACGACCTCCTCGAAATGGTAACACTTATTGCAGAAATGAAAGAGCTTAAGGCTAACCCTGACAGAGCCGCAAAAGGTACTGTTATTGAGGCTCGTCTTGATAAGGGCAGAGGTCCTATTGCCACTGTACTTGTACAGAACGGTACACTTCATCAGGGTGACATCGTAATTGCAGGTACTTGCGTAGGCAGAGTAAGAGTAATGGTAAACGATAAGGGCGAGAGAGTAAAAGAGGCAGGCCCTTCGGTTCCTGTTGAAATTACAGGTCTTGCAGAAGTTCCGCAGGGCGGCGATATATTTAACGCTGTTTCTGATGAAAAACTTGCAAGAGAGCTTGTTGAGCAGAGAAAGGCATCTCAGAAAGAGGAGCAGTTCAAGGCTCAGACTAAGGTTACACTCGACAACCTCTTTGACCAGATGAAGTTAGGCGAGGTTAAGGAATTACAGATTATCGTTAAAGCCGATGTTCAGGGTTCTGTTGAGGCTGTAAAGCAGTCGCTCGAAAAACTCTCTAATGACGAGGTAAGAGTAAATGTAATTCACGGCGGCGTTGGTGCAATCAACGAATCCGATGTTATGCTTGCCGAGGCTTCAAATGCAATTATAGTAGGCTTTAATGTTCGTCCTGACAGCGTTGCTGCCGCAAATGCGGAAAGCGCAGGCGTTGATATGCGTCTTTACAGAATTATCTACGATTGCATTGAGGAGATTGAGGCTGCTATGAAGGGTATGCTCGCTCCTAAGACAAGAGAGGTAGTTCTCGGCACTGCAGAGTGCAGAAATGTAATTAAGATTAAGTCCGTAGGTACAATTTCCGGTTCTTATGTAAAGAGCGGTAAGATTGTAAGAAACGCAGGCGTAAGAGTTATTCGTGACGGTATCGTAATTGCCGAGGATACTATCGCATCATTACAGCGTTTTAAAGATGCGGTTAAGGAAGTAAACGAGGGTTACGAGTGCGGTATCGGTCTTGAGCGTTTTAACGATATTAAAGAGGGCGACCTTTTCGAGGCTTACACAATCGAGGAGTATCGTGATTAATCAGTGATTAGCGGTTAGCGGACAAAGTGATGAAAATTGCTTTGCCGCTAATCGTATTATTACGACATAGCTGATTAAGAATATTAAATTATGGTTTAGCTGTGTATCGGTCGGGCATTGAAATTTAGCTAATGCTAAATTATCAGCAAAAGAACAAAAAAGTTTACTCAATTTTTTCAAAAATTGCGGGTTTGGGCAGCGCCCATACAATCTTCCGATACAACAATTTATCAGGCGCAAACAGCTCACTGTTTGGCTATCGTTAGATTGCATAAGCGGAAAGTATTTGTGGGCTTTGCCCACACCCACGACCTTTGAAAAGGTCGACCAAACTTTTATAATTGCTTGATAAAGCAATCAGCTAAACAATAATTTATTTTATTATTTTACTTTGAGTTACAGTGCTCCGAATTACGAATCACAACTATGGAGGATATTATGGCAGGACATAGATTAGAACGCACTACCGAGGATATAAAGCGTGAACTTACGGCTATTTTTCGTGAGCTTAAAGACCCTCGTGTGCAGCAGGCTTTTTTATCAATCATTCGTGTTGATGTTACTAATGACCTTTCTTATTGTACGGTTTATGTAAGCGCTATGGAGGGAATTGACCGTGCCAACGAGGCAGTTAAGGGACTTAAGTCCGCAGCAGGCTTTATTCGCCGTGAGCTTTCTCACCGTCTTACACTCAGATATGTTCCACAGCTTATTTTTAAGGCTACCGACAGCATTGAGTACAGTGCAAACATCAGCAGAATTTTAAATGACTTGGACATTCCCGAGGACGAGGTGGACGAAGATGAATCTTTATGATATTTCCGTTTTCCTCAGAGAACACAATAATTATGAAATATTAACTCATAACTACCCCGACGGCGATACTCTCGGCAGCGGATATGCGCTTTGTATTGCTCTTCAGCAGCTTGGCAAAAACGCAAGAGTAATTACCGCAAAGTTACCGCCAAAATTCGAGTATCTTACAGAGGGTGTGGAGGAGCAGGATTTTACCGCCGACTACATCATAAGTACAGATGTTGCGGCAGACAGTCTTTTAGCCCCCAATATGGAAAAATATCTTGGTAAAATTGACATTTGTATTGACCACCACGGTTCAAACTCCGTTACCGCAAAAGAAAAGTTTGTCGATAAGTATGCGGCGGCAAACTGTGAGATTATCTACAAACTTCTTATGCGTATGGGCGTAAACTTTACAAAGCAAATCGTAGACTGCCTTTATACGGGTATTTCTACCGATACGGGTTGTTTCCGTTATACAAACACCACTGCCGATACATTCAGAATTGCCGCAAGCCTTGTTGAGCTCGGCTGTAATTCGGCGTACATCAATAAGGTGATGTTTGAAACCAAATCAAAAGAGAAAATTATGCTTGAGCGTGAAGTTTACGATACTATCACTTATTGCGCAGACGGCAAGTGTGCGATTGTGTGGGTTACTCTCGATATGCTCAAAAGCCTTAACATCGGCGAGGATGAAATAGAGGGACTTGCCTCTATTCCTCGTCAAATTGAGGGTGTATTGATAGGCATTACTATGAAAGAAAAAGAGGGCGGATTTTTCAAAATTTCCGTTCGTACCAACGGCGATATTGACGCCGCAAAGTTCTGCTCAAAGTTTGGCGGCGGCGGACATAAGGCTGCGGCAGGATGTTCAATAAACGGCAGTCTTGAAGATGTGCGCAGTCAGCTGATAAAGGCAGCGGAAGAAACTCTATGAACGGTGTAATAATTATAAATAAACCGCAGAAATTTACTTCGTTTGATGTGGTGGCTGTGATACGAAAGCTGACAGGTCAGCGTAAAATCGGTCATACAGGCACACTTGACCCAAACGCAACGGGTGTGTTGCCCATACTTCTCGGCAATGCCACAAAAGCGCAGGATATAGTGCCGAATCACGATAAATCATATACCTCAAAATTCCGCCTCGGAATGACAACCGATACCCTCGATATATGGGGTGCCGTAACATCACAAAGCGATAAAACCGCAACCGAGGCAGATGTTTTATCGGCACTTGAAAATTTCAGAGGTGAAATCGAGCAGCTGCCACCGATGTACTCGGCAATCAAGGTAAACGGTCAAAGACTTTACGACCTTGCAAGACAGGGAAAAGAAGTTGAACGAAAGCCGAGAAAAGTTACGGTTTACAGACTTGAACTTAAAGATTTTGACGAAGAAAGCCAAAGCGGAACATTGAATATAAGCTGTTCAAAGGGAACATATATCCGAACAATAATTGACGATTTAGGTAAAATTCTCAAAACGGGTGCAGTAATGACTGCTTTGTGCAGGACGGCTGCGTGCGGCTATAACCTTGCTGACAGCATTACGCTTGAAACTGCAAGAGAATTAGCCGAAAAGGGAGAGATTTCAGAGCATATTATGCGCACGGAAACTCTTTTTGCAGGTTACCGCAAAATATATGTGTCTGACGCACAGGCAAAACGCTTTTCAAACGGCGGTGAACTTGATATGTCAAGAACCGCACTTGCAAAAGCAAAAGCCCAAGATAAGGAAATAATCAGAGTAAGCGACAGACAGGGAAAATTTTTAGGTCTTGGCATTGCCGATAACGAAAGCGGTCAGTTGAAAATTCTTAAATTGTTTTTGAACTGATTTTTAATATTCTGTTATAATAATGTTGAAAAATTCAGGTCAAGCCCTTTTAAAGGCTAACGCCGTTGTGTTCAAGCCGCCAAACAGCGAGCTGTTTGGCTATCGTTAGATTGCGTAAGCGGAAAGTATTTGTGGGATTTTCCCACACCCACGACCTTTGAAAAGGTCGACCAAACTTTTATAATTGCTTTAAAAAGTATTTTGCTAAACCATAATTGCCAAACTATTGACAAATAACCGATTATTAATACATTAAAAATTAATCCGAACGGAGAATAACTATGGAAGATATTAAACTTTGTCCATTTTGCGAAAGTCCTATGCTCATCGTAGATGACGGAAAAAACAACGGCAAACCGTACTACGAATGTTCAACCTGCGGACTTCGTTTTCAAATAAAAGGCTTTGACGAAAAACCTGTGGAGATTAAGGAATGAAAATTACAGTAGTCAACGGTCAGAGCCATAAAGGCTCTACATATCACATCGGCAAAATGCTTGCCGATAAACTTGGCGGCAAAGTTACAGAGTTCTTTTTGCCAAAGGATTTCAGTGATATGTGCATTGGCTGTACAAGCTGTTTTATAAAAAATGAACATCTTTGCCCTCATCACGCAAGGCTCGAAAAGCTGACAAATGCAATTGATGATGCAGATGTGCTTATTTTTACAAGCCCTGTTTATGTTTACCACACCACAGGCGCTATGAAAAGTTTTCTTGACCATTACGGCTACCGTTGGATGGTACACCGTCCTGAAAAGAAGATGTTTTCAAAGCAGGCAGTTTGTATTTCTACCGCAGCCGGAGCGGGTACAAAGTCAACCAATAAAGATATTGCCGACAGCTTTTTCTTTTGGGGAATACCAAAAATTTATAAATACGGTGTGAATGTCCGTGCCACATCATACAACGGAATCAGCGAAAACACTTTGAAAGCAATCGACAAAAAGACCACCGCCCTTGCAAAGAAAATCAAAGCAAAGGACGGCAAGGTGAAGGTCGGAATCAAGACCAAAGCCTTTTTTGAACTTATGCGTATAATTCAAAGGAAAAGCGATTGGAACGAGGCTGATACGGACTATTGGCATAACAAAGGCTGGGACGGTAAAAAGCGCCCGTGGAAGTAAGGAGTTTACTATGAGAAAATGCTTGATTACGGTTGATTATCAGGTGGATTTTGTAAACGGTTCACTTGGATTTGACGGTGCGGAAAAACTTGAAAATGTAATTGCCGAAAAAATCAAAAAATACAGGGCAGAGGGTGCAGACATTATATTCACTCTCGATACCCATCAATGCGATTACTTAACTACTTTTGAGGGCAGAATATTGCCGATTGAACATTGCATTGAGTACACAAAAGGTCACGAACTTTACGGAAAAATCAAGTCTATGGTTCAGCCAAACGACAAAGTGTTCAAGAAATGCACCTATGGCAGTGAGGCTCTGTTTGATTATCTAAGAAAGTGTGATTACAAAGAAATCGAGCTCTGCGGACTTGTATCAAATATTTGTGTTATTTCAAACGCCGTGCTTGCCCGAACCGCTTTGCCGAACGCACGACTGACTGTTGACAGCAATGCCACTGCCTCAAATGATAACGGTTTAAATACAGCCGCATTAAATGTTATGCGTGGACTCGGAATTACCGTAATTTAACTTGACAATAATTATAACTTGTTGTAAAATACTGAATATAATGTCATTTTGACATTTCAGGGTAATAGGTAGTTTGTCAGAAGTCCTTGTGGGCGTATTATAGGACTTCTGACACCGCCTATTTTGGTTTTATGATTTGTGCAACACAAATTTCGTATTATACGGAACATTTCAAATTTTTATCAAGAAATTTGAAAAAAATTAAAAAAACATTTGAAATTGTAAAACATATGTGATATAATACCAATGTTGCTTAACGCTGATCAAAAATTTAATATGCTGATATAGCTCAGGAGGTAGAGTGCGTCCTTGGTAAGGACGAGGTCACGGGTTCAAATCCCGTTATCAGCTCCAAAACAGAAATCCAGCAAACAAGCCATTATTACGGAAAATGGCTTATTTGCTGGATTTTTTGTGTTGCATTTATTTAATACAAATTGATTTAATTTAATATAAAATTGTGTTAAATTAATGTGGTAGATGACACGCAGATGACACGACATTTTAAAAATAATTTAAAAAAATTGAAAAAACACTTGACTTTTGACCTACAAAAGTGTATAATATAATTACAGTCAAGGGAGGTGAACAAAGACGAGTTAGGATTGGGCAAGCAAAGCCGGAAAGGACAAAGGTATGAAAGAACCAATGACAGATTATCAGTTCAAGACAATTCTTAAAATGGTACTTGATATTCTCGAAAGCAGTTCTTCAATTGAAGAAGCAAGAGAGAAAGTAAAAAATCTTCTCAACGAAGAAGAAAAGTAAAAGGCTCTGCATAAAGCAGAGCACATAAAGGTTATAAGGGTGGGCTTGCCACCACCCTTAATTCCAATTATTATATCATATTAAATTTCATATGGCAAGAGAAAGGAAGTTATTTTACGGCTTATATTAAAAAAACAGATAATCCTAAAATGGGTCGACCGAGTGCACAATTGACACACACTGTTAGATTGCGTATCACAAAAGAGCTTGACAAGAAACTTGAACAGTATGCAAATAAGCACGAAATTGGCAAGTCTACAGCAATTAGAGATATTCTGAATCTTTATTTTGCACAAAATTAAAAAAAGAATAACGGCAACTATCCACCGACCAAAGCGAGTAGTTACCGTTACCGTATGACAGAGATAACTCTATCTTAGTGAATTATATCATTTTGAGTTACTTCTGTCAATTAAAAATTATTCGATAGGAGTTTAATTAATGAGAGTTGCGATATACATCAGAGTATCTACAACAAGACAAGCAGAGGAAGGCTTTTCGCTTGCAGCACAGCAAAAGGTCCTTGTAGACTATTGCAAGCAGCATAAATATATAATTCATCAAATATATGCTGACGAAGGTATCAGCGGTAAAGATGTGCAGCATCGTGACGCTTTTAAGACAATGTTGCAGGACGCTAAAGAACGAAAATTTCAAGCGGTGCTCGTGTGGAAATTAACAAGATTTACACGCTCTGTTAGAGATTTAATTAACACTTGTGATGAGCTTGAGTTGTATAATGTAGCGTTAATGAGCTATTCTGAATCATTTGACACATCGACTCCGTCGGGCAGACTTATGCGAAATCTGCTGGGTGTAATTGCTCAATGGGAGCGAGAAATCATTGCAGAAAATGTTGTGCTTGCTAATAGCGAAAAAGTTGCGCAAGGTCATTCTTTAGCGAGTTTTGTATTAGGCTATGATTTCATTGAGAAAGATTTGGTTATCAATGCATATGAAAGTAAAGTAGTACAGCATATTTTTGAATTGTATATAAAAAAGCAGAGCCTCTCCGCTGTTGCACGACAACTCAACAGCGAGGGATATAAGAGTAAGTGCGGTAATGACTATACTCCGCAATCTGTTTTAGTTATTCTATCAAACTGTACTTATTGCGGCTACAATCGTAGTAAAGGAAAACTTTTTAAGGGCAATCAGAAAATAATAATTAATGTTGAAACTTTCAATTTTACACAAAAAATTATTGCTTCAAATAGTCGAGGACGAAAGCGTAAGAAAAAATTAATACTTTTAGACTAAAAAATAAATTCCGCTGCAGTTTTTAACAACTGCAGCGGAATTATTTTTGCGCTTTTCTGTTTCCATTTTCCTCAATTATGAGATTTTTGCCTGTTTTTTTAATTCGGTTCGGCTTATATTCGAGAATATCTGATACATTACAATTTAGTACTTCGCATATCCTGTCTAAGTGTTCTAAATTGATTCTGTCACACATCTCGTTGTAAATGTCGCAAATTGTTGACGGTCTAATGCCTGTTTTTCGTGCAAGTTCCGCTTGCGACATTCTGTATGTTCCCAAAATTTTAGACAAATGAATTTTAATCATAATAACGCCCCAAAAGATATTATATCCTAAAGCGTTATTATTTTATAATAATTGTTAGTTCGTAACAAAATTCGTTATAATTAATTCTTTGAATTCTTCACGATTTCCGCTTGTCGCAGACAAAAGATTATGTCTGCTTATGCCTTTTATGTAATAATCTTTGTATAGATTTCTGATGAACTCACAATCGTTATAAGATAAAATAAAACGACCTTTTATGTTATTTAAAACTTGATTTAATCGTAAATGGTCTTTTTTGTTGAAATTACAATAATTACGATTGTAGTAGCGTTCAGATTCCACATAAGGCGGATCAATGTAAAATACAGCGCCAGAGCGGTCATATGTTTTTATAAGGTTTTCAAAATCTCTGTTTTCGATTATAACTGATTTTAGCCTTTCTTTGTATGTTGGTAACTCATCAATAATATTGCATATTGATTTTGTATCAGTAGCAAACGAGTTTCGATTGCTGCCAAAACTACATTTAATAATGTATAAATATCTCGCAGCTCTCTGTAAATCAGAAAGTTTAATTTGATTTTCAATTTCATAACGATACTGATTAAATAATTCTCGTGATTGTAACCAATCTATTTCTACTTGCAATTCAGAGCAATTATATTTGATTTGCTTATACAAGTTGATTAAATCTCCGTCAACATCATTGAAAACTTCCATCTGACCCTTGACTTTTTCTTTGCCAAACAATACCCAGCCTGCACCGCCACACACCTCGATGTAACGGCTACAGTCTGTCGGTATAAGTGATATTATTTGATTTTTTAGACGACTTTTTCCGCCTATCCAACCGATAAAACTTTTCATTGTTTTACCTCCGTAATAATTATTTTATGGGGGCGTTATTACGGCGGTAACGCATTATTTATTCTGCTTCCGGTAAACCTGCAACACTCGTTAACAGCGAAAGAACTCCCGAAAGCACGCTTGCGGAAGCAACCGCCACCCAATTCACATCACTTAGCACCGCAGACACGCCGATAACCGAAATTGCAGTTTGAGCAACGGTTTTTACTGCTCTTACACCTGCACATTTTGCCCACGATTTCCAATTTGTTTTTTTCATATTATTACCTCCTTATTTTTGCTCAAGGTCCGCAATTCTGTGATTTGCGACTCTGATTTCTTCATTTACTACAGCTGAATCTTTTTCGAGATTAAATACTCGCTCTTGCAAGTGGTTGTATTTATCTTGTTTTTGTTCGAGTTGGTCTATCCTATAGACGATGAGCGACTTAGTATTTTCATTTTCAACCTTTAATTTTTTGCGATTTGAGGCATTTATTATCAGCTGACAAATTATGCTTCCGCCGGTCACGATTAATGCCGTAATAATTTCTGTTGCCATTTTTACACCGCCTCATGTAAGCGTAATCTGCAAGCCGTCAATCTTAGTGCCAATAACACCTGCGTAACCGTCTTGCTCTGTATCGTGCTCGGTATTATGCTGATATGCCATAAATTTATTTTTGCCTTGCTTGCGTGCTCTGTATGTGGCCTTATAATCGCCTACACCGCTGAACTCTACCTGTACGGCATCAATGACTTTACCTTTAATGCCTGCATAACCGTTGTTGCTATCGTTGATGTCATAGCCGTCTACCCAATCAAGCCAATCACCGTCACGAAGATGTACTCTATATTTTATATCGCCTTTGCTGACCTTAACTGCAAGTGCTGAAATGGCTTGTTTCTTTCGTCCTGCAACACCACCAAGACCTTTAACTTCATCGTACCACCGACCGTCAGCAAAAACTCTGTACGTCAATGTCGGCTTTTCAACCTTAACATTTTCAAAAACATTTTCGTTAAATATGATGTTCGTATCAATATTTTTGCCGTAACCGCTTACTCTGCCTGTTGAACTGTTCTGCCAAATATCACAGTTTAATTCATTTACGGAGTTATATTGTGCAAGCCAAATACTGTATTTTCTCTTCAATTCATCATAATCAAGACAGTTGTTAAACCAATTCAGATTGGCATACACACCGGCTCTGTAGTTACTTTTCTTGATTGTTTCGCAAAATCGTTCTGCAATCGCTGTAAGTTTTGTTTTGCCGAGTTTAACCATTGAATAATCTTCCAAATCATAATAAATCGGCATATCAAGAGATTTGTTATTAATGCATTCAAGGCAAGCCTTTGCCTCTTTTTCTGCATCGCCGGCGCTGTCGGCGTAACTATACCAATAGACACCAATTTTAAGCCCTGCCGCTTTAGCGTTGCGATAATGGCTTTCAAACATACTGTCTTTCTGACTTGATTCTCTGCCATAGCCTGCTCTTATAATGACCGCTTTTATACCGTCATTTTTCATTTTGTTGAAGTCGATATTCTGCTGAAATTCCGAAACATCAACACAAGTTACCCTTGCCATAATCATTCTCCTTTATTTAGATTTTCAACAACTGTCCAGTCACATTTCGTTGCCGGAGCTGCATACAATTTCTTAATTTCAGATATATTGACGCAGCGGTCAACAGTAAGTACATTCGGTGTATCTGAATATGCACCCTTTAATGTTCTTGCTTGTATCTCTGTACCGCCGAAATCACAATTTCTAATAGTAATATTTGCACCTGTTTTAAGTGCAAGACCAAAACTACTATTGTCTGCATTTTCGTGACTTTGATAACCAACCGTGCAATTTTCAGCAATGATTTTGCAATTTTCAATTAAGCCGACTTCGCCAAAGCTATGACCGCAACCAAAAACTGGCACTGTTGTTTTATCGGCATAATCTACGCAATCAGCACGACCGCCCCACTTAAAAATACAATTTGCCACAACCCAATTTGTCGCATAACCTGTTCCACCACTCTCAAGGTGTATGCCATACCTGATATTTTTACAGTCAAAGGTAAATCCTTTGATATGCGTGTGAACATTAAGGTCGAGGTGGAATGGACACTTTTTTATTATATCTTCAGACTTCAAAGTAGACTTATCAAACCCTGTCGCACCGTCCCATTTGATTACAGTAACTTGCGGATTGTATATATTTTCAGACTCATAATAGACATAGTCTTTCATCATTACACCACGATAACCGATTAATTTTACATCAGACAAGCCTGCGTATTTATCTTGTAAATCTGTGTATGTACCTGCCATAACAATAATTGTATAACGATTATGATAACTGTTATCAGATATACTGTTATTTGCTGATAAGATAGAGTTAAATTTTGTAACCCCAAAACCCTCAGTAGATTCATTGTAATCGTTTGAAACATACAAATAATGCATAGCGTAGTCCGGAGCTTGATACAATTCTGGCTTAATGCTTGACTTAATCAAATCGGGATTAGCATACGCTGTGCTTTTGTTGTTTTGCTCAATCTGCAAGTTACAAGCATTGTCTACGATTCTATCAGTAGCAATTGCTACTTTAATCGCGTCTATGATAATACTTGTAGTTGCCGTATATGTAGCAACTGCATTCTTGAAAGCACTTACTTCTGATAAGAGCCACGATGAACTGATTACCTTCTTGCTATTCGCAGGATAGAAAACACAACCGCTGTTTTTGATATTGTTGAAATTCTGTAACGATAAGCAATACGCTTTGCCTCGTTCAAGAGTAACTGATTTTTTTAGTTTTAAAATAAAATTAACCGCAGATGTTGATGTGCCGCTCAAGCTAATTTTGTTGTTCCTGACTGCAATGGTAACTCCGTTTGCTGTCTGCTCTGTGTCCTCAAGCGATGTGAGATTAATGCTTGTAGATGTATTGAGCAAAGAGTCTTTTGCTATCATTTTTGCAGATGCGGTTTCGATTGCTGCATCAGTTTCATTGAAACGATTTCCTATACTTTCAAAATTTCCTCTTGCTTCATGTACTTCTTTAACCGTTTCAGCGATAGTTCCATATGTTTTCTCTGAAATTTTAGCGCTATCAGCGATAGAAGAAGTCACTTGAATCTTGAGCGGAATAGGTGTATTTACAATCACTGTTCCGTCTTTTACAATGTTAAGTTCTATGCTGAGATATCCATATCTGCCATTGAAATTCTCAAGTGGAATAGTAACTATATTGTTTGTGACTGTGCAATCAACTGCATTATTGACTAAAACATCATCAATAACAAAAATCGCAGTAACTGTGCAACCGCTTATATCGAGTTTTTCTCCACTTGCAATTATCGTTACATCAAGATATCTTGTCTTTTTGTCATTAATATTGACAATACCTGCAATTCGCTGCTCGTTGCGACTGTTGATGTCAATTGTAGCAGGAATATGTTTAAGTTTCATTATCTTCTAAATCTCCTTTTGATTTTTAAAAAATCAGACATTTTGAGATTAACTTCTCCTATGCCGATTTCTGTGTATTTTTCGCTAATGCTGTCATATACTGTTTTTGTGATTTTGCTTTCAATTTCTGAACCATCTTTATGCAACACTATTACTTTGTCGCATAGCCCACAATCTTTTAAATTTGCAAGTTCCGATTCAAGCGTTACAGTAATATTAACATATTCAGTAACTTGTTCAGTATTTTTTAAATATTCTTCAACTGCATCTTTAAGCATATTCCTAACATCGTTATATCCCAAACCTGTTTGAGGATTTACTTTTGTTTTTGTAATTTTACTTGTGCAATCAAATAGATATGTCTTTTTAAAAACTGCATTCAAATTAGTTGTGTAAAGTTCTGTTGCAGTTACTGTAACTTCTTTACCCTCTGTTGTTTCACAACGAGCATATGGCATAATGTGTGTATAATATTCATTGATTGAATTAATTTGTTTAAATTCTGATATATTTGAGCCAAAGATAAGTCTATGAGTGCCTTTACCTCTGCTTGAAAGCAGATTGACTGTAAAGTTATTACACCACAATTCTGCTTTAAAAACTGATGTCAAACCTTCTCCGTCGTTAAGTAAAATATTTTCAAATTTTTCAGCTGAATTAAAGCCAAGTGAAAATTCTCTTTTCAAGTTTATATTAGAATTAAATTCAAACCAACTGTAAGGAATATCTTTGTACCATACTTCATATTGAAGATTAGAAATAATTGAAGCAGGATCATCATCTTTTGAATAATTGAAATACATAGGTACGGTACCGTTTTGAAAGAATAATCTTGATATATGACTTCCTGATACAGTCATATCGCCATATTTATCAATTTCTATTTTTTCAATATAGAATACCTGTGGTCCATCTTGTGAATTAGCTTTTGCTTTTATGTAAGCACCATTTTTGACTTTATCAATTAATCTATCTGTACTTTTAATCTTTGCTTCAAATGTATATATGCCATTGCGTTCTTCTGTTACTAAAAATTCAGTACATTCAGTAATAAATCCGTAGCCGTTAGTGTTAAATGATTCTGTAGAATTTTGAAGACTGTCATAAAGCAGAGGATACATTATAATCGCCTCCACCGTGGTATAATTTCAATTGTATTGAAAGCATTACTTTTTTGAGATAGCAATTTAATTGTATTCCAACCGGGGTGTAGCTTTGGGAAATAATTACTTGCAATGTAATTATTCATATCTGACAATCCACAGTAAGCTGAATGTAGTTCTGAATCAAGTTCAACAATGCTTTCACTGTTTGTAAAAACAGTTTTTATTTGCATAAGTGTGTTATTAATTTCTAATGATACATCTTGATTGTAAGACAATTTTATATATGGTTCAGAAGCAAATTTTTCAGGATTATAAATATTGATTTCTGCTGTGGATGATGCGGGTAAGTTATACATTATAGCTTTCTGCCCTTCGTCACTATACCAAAAAGGTTGTCTTGAAAAATTTAAAATTGTTGATACACATTTATCTGCTTTATATTCTATTTTATCAATACTCTTACAAATTGCTTTTGTGAAATAGCCATCATTATATGTATCTCGCAATTCTTTGTACGTGCAATCAAAAGTTGCAAATTCTTCTGCAAGCATATGTATAAGAGTTTGAGTATTATTATATACAAGCCAAGGAAGACTGTTGATTTCATACGATACATCTATATTTTCGTAATAACCATTATCGCTGATTATTCCACCGTCTTTGCCATAAATGTCGACAATATCAAATTTGCGACTTGCTATTTGATAAAAAGGTGTGCCGGCTATACAAAAACCAAGTTTGCGTAAGCTTGTACCATTGTATTCTAAATTATGCATAAATTCACCTCTAACATTCATTGCTAAGTGTGTCTATAATTGCATTTGAAACACGCTCATTGAAATTATCAATATCTAAGTCCGTATTTATGTTTACATCACCGTAGTAATTTAATTCAACCTTTGGAGAATGTGTTACAACTTTATTTGTAGTTCTTGATGCAACATCATTATCTAAATTTCTGATGTTATTAAATTTATCATTTAATATATCGATATAGCTAACAGGTTTTACAAAATCAAAGCTACCAAGCATAGAACTTGCAAGATTTTCTGTGCTTAGTTTTACTTTGTTTTTATTGTCATTGATACCTATTACTAAACCTTCTGTAAAATAACTGCCTATTTTTTTAGCCTCTCTCGACGGAGAATTAATGCCAAGAATTTTTTTAACTGCACCAAGTGCAAGTCCGCCTATGCCTGTAGCTGTGCTCCATACATTCTTAATAGCATCGCCCAACGAAATACCATTAATAAAACCTTGAACAAAATTATTACCTGTGTTGAACAGAGATATACTTCTAACACCACTGCGAGTGCTTTTACCAATTCTTACTCCAGCTTCTCTTGCAACGCCACTGTTTTTGTCAATACCTGATGCGTAATCGTTAACACTTTTGCTACCTATTTTGACTCTTTCGTGTTGGTCACTTGCAAAACCGGACGAACCTTTTTTTGATACTTTATTGGCTGATTCATATACTGTTACAGAATTTTTATCAATACCATCAGCTACATTACTCGTTGCTTTTTCTCCTGTTTCAAGCGAATTTTGACAATATTTATTATATTCATCTTCTGCTGCTTGTAAAAGTAATTGCATATTAGTAAGATCGTCAGCAGTATAGTAATCTGTTTTTCCTTCTGCAATTGCTTGTTGAATTTCAGTAAATCTCATACGATAGTTTACGCATTGTTGCTTAAGTGTTTCTTCTGTTCCTGATTTTGCAGTTATAAAATCATTTTGAATTTTTCTTAGTGCATCAGAAGTATTTTCTTCATTTTCATTTAAAATTGCAGTTTGTAGGTTTTCATAATTGTCGACAACTGCAAGATATTCTTGAAGTTGTTTTCTTGCAGTTGAAACATCATTCTTTTTTATTTGTTCTAGATTTCTGGCTGAATTTAATGCGCTTTTTTTCTCACTAACTTCTTCTTTTTTTGTTGATACAAGAGATGAGATTCTAATATTTTCAGGCTCAGATTTTAATCTTTGTTGGAGTATCATTAAGTCAGTTACAGACTTGTTGTAGTCAATTTGCGCTTTAGTAGCTTCCTCCTGCGCTTTTTCATATTCAGATTGCGCACTGTCAATTGCTTTTTTCTGGGTTTCTGTATTTGTAACAGCTTCATTGTAATTTGATTCATATGCAGATAGAATATTGTTAGCTTTTTTCTTGTCTATAACTTCTTGAATAGTGTCTCTAAGGTTTTTATAATTATCAATAACGCCATCATTTAACTTAATCTCTGTGCCTGTTAAATCGCTAAGCTTTGTTGTAATGAATTTCGCCCTGTCTTCGTAACCACTATTAACTTTTCCGTTTTCGTCAACGATTTTTTGCAACTCTTCCCAGAGATTATCGTAATACTGATTTTCGCTTGTTGCTGTGCTTACTTTTTCATTACGCTTATCTATAAAAGTTTGATAACTGTCTGTGAGTTCTTTGTTTTTTTCTTTTGCCACATCTATTTTTTCTTGCCATTCGTCTAACTCTTGTGAATTGTCCCGGCTTGCTTCGCTCCAAGCATAGATAGTGCCTATGAGTGTTGTCGCTATTGATACTACAGCACCGATAGCATTAGCTTTTTGTGCAAGATTTAAGCCCTCTTGAGCTAAAGCAGCCCCTTCAGTAGCTGTTTTTAACACTTTATAAGAATTAACAAGCTGTGATGTAGCTGTAATTACTGCTGATGTTTTCTTGCCTATCCAAATACCTGCAGTAAGAGAGCCGACTGTTTTCAAAATCGGAATAATCTTATCGGTATTCTTGGAAGTGAAATCACAAAGCTTTTTTACTTCGGGAAATAGAGATTTGCCGACAGGATTTATAACATCTGTTTTTATCGTTCTTCCGAGGCTTTCCCAGTCCGACTCGACATCATCGTATTTGATGTCTTTGATTTTTTGCATTGAACCTTCGACATCTTTATAGCTGTCATTAACATCACCGAGAGAAGTTATAACTTTCAGCGCATTATCTTCACCGAGGCTCGACCACACATTTGAGGCTGTTGTTAGCGCCTCTTGGTCTGTTTTTGCGTTCTTTAAATCTTTTATTACAGAATAGAAAACATCCGCTGCGGTTGCCTTACCGTCTTTCCATTTATTGAATAATGTTGCAGTGTCTTCTGAAAAACTGCCGAGATTTTTTTCAATTCTGCCGTCAGATAATGATATTGTAAATTCTTTCACAAAGTCATTAACTTTGTCGAGATTATAAGCACCGTTTTTTGTACCGTTTTCAAGAATACTGAAAGTTTGTTCAGCCGAAAAACCTGCTTGTCCCCATATCTGAGAGTATTCAGCAAGGTTGTCTGCAAGTTCTCCACTATAATTCAAGCCGTTTTGAGCACCTTTTACGATTAAATCGAACGCATCTTCGGCAGAAAGTCCCATATTAGTGACTAATCCGTTTATACCTCTTAATGTTTCATTTATATCAAAACCGTCAAAAGTATCTTGCAGAGTATATAGGTTTTCTGCCATTTCTTTAAGCTTGCTCGGGTCTGTTTCACTCGTAACCTGCTTAATTTTTGCAAGAGTATCGGCGATTTCTTCTTGCGATTCGCCAAAGTTATCTTTGTATATGTCATTAATTACACTTTTGTACTTGAGCAGTTCGTCTTTGGCTAAGCCTGTTTGGGCCTGCAAAGAGTTAAGAGCTTTCTTTTCGCTATTTGCGCTTGTTATTGTAGCTACGGCTGAACCGCCTGCTGCACCTAAAGCAGCACCTATTCCAGCTGCTGTGTCAGAGATAACATCTTTAAGATTTGAAGCTGAGCTTTTTACATCGTCAAGCTCTTTTTTAAAGCTGCTTAAATCGGTTTTTTGGCTCTTATCTTCAAGGTTTTTAAATTCGTCAGCGGTTTTATTTGTTTCTGCTCTGACATCGCTCATTTCGCCCTCAAGCGATTTCATATTGACCGCTTTTGCTGTCGCCTCTGTATCGGCAAGCTGCTTTTCAAAGTTTTCAAGCTGACTTTTTGCTTTTTCAACTTCACGCTGATATGCTCTGAACTGATCCGCAGATATTTCGCCGTTTTTAGCTTGTTCTTCAACTTGCTCTTTAACTTCATTAAGCTCTTGGAGAGCAGATGTACTGCTTTTAATTTGTTCACGCAGAACATCTTGCTTTTGCGTGAGCAAGACTGTATTGTCAGGGTCAAATTTAAGCTGATTGTTAATGGTTTTCAACTCCGCTTGTAATGAGCGTGAAGAGGATTGTATATTCTTCAACGCTTTTTGCAAGTCCGTTGTTTCACCTGCAATTTTAACTGTAATGCCTTTAATAGTTGATGCCATATATATCCTCCAATCTTTTGTAATCGCTCATCCATTCAGAATATTGTTGATAAGTAATGTTTCCGCTGTTGTATTTTTCTTCAACGAATGGCAACACTGATTTAAGTTTCAAGTATTTTTCTTCATCAGCGTGTATGTTCTGATTGCTTTTGAGCTTGTAATAAGTGTCAATATAATCTAAAATAAAACCAATTGAAAAAGTTTTCGTGTCAGCGACAGTCAGACCGCATTTGACGGCATAGGATAAAATTTCCTGTGCCGTCATTTGTACTTTCAGACTGCTGCCGCTGTTGCTTTTTTTGAGCTTGTTTTCAGTGATTCTACAATGAGGTCAACAAGGGGCTGTGCTGTTGATATTACTTCTCCAATGCTATACTGCTTTGAAAATTCTTTGATTGGTTTTATTGTATCGTCTGCAGATTTAGCCGCTGCCCATAAAATGCGCACAGTTGAGCTGTACTGTACTTTATCTGGATTAGCTGTTAACATATCAACATCTCTTAAAAAACTGCGATTCTTGAAATTGTCTTCGTAAATAAGCATAGTATATGCAGACACTTCAACTTCAAGTTCTTTCTCACCGACTTTAATTGTTTTATTCATTATACTTCTCCTTTTACTGTTGGAGTTACTACCGATTCAGGTAATGTGTCTTCATACGATGTGTATCTTACAAAGTCATTGTCCGGGCGAGGTTTTGAGGTGATTGTAAATGTCGGAAACTGCGGATCAAAGTTACCCTCTGATGTCTTATCGTTGCGTGTGGCTCTTGTAGATGCAACGCAGTCGAAGTATGTGTCAATTTCATAGAGTTTGTCGCTGTCATAACGCTCTTTAGCAACAAGCAAAGCAAAGCGAGGTAATACGCTGATTCCGCCTTTTTCAATAAATCCACCTTCGGTTGCCTCAGTATTGCCGTACCAGTCCTTTTCGATGTCATCAACGATAGCAATAAGCTCAAGACTGATGTTGTAACCTGCATTGTTATTTGCAACTATAACAGGCAAACCGTCTGCATATACGGTAGTTGATTCACCGCTTGGTTCTGCACCTACTGTTCTGCCGCCGGCTTTGTCAGACTTAAACCACTTTACTTTGTCATATGTGATTGTACCTTCCGTTGTTTCTGTAAGCATTGCATAGCCTACTTTTGCGATAGTTTTGTTCATGATAAAAACTCCTTTTTATTTTCTTTTAAAGCCTCCGCCCATTGCTTCGGAAGAGAGAATTAGTTTTTTAACTTCGTTTTCAAATTCTTTGTGAATTTGCTCGCTTGCAGGAGCAATGTGCACTTTTGGCATTACAGTTCCGCCTTTTCTGCTTGCGTGAGGTTTTTCGAGCAAGTGTGTAAGCCTGTATTCTTTGCCTGAGGCAAAGACCGTCTTTTCATAGTAAGCATTAAGTTCGTTTGTAACTTTTACTTTGAACGATCTGCGATATTTTTTTCTTTTGCCAACAGGTGCCGCTTTTTTAATTGCTTCTTTAAGCTCATCTGCTTTAGTATCAACAAGTTGTATTACGCCCATTTGTATGTCTGCTTTATATCCTGCAACTTCACGAGATATAGTTTCGCCAATTCTGTCGATACCGCATTTTTTGTTGCTCATATTTTGTAATCAACTCTTACTTCATAATATGATACACACATTTTTTCTGCCGCAATCCACGCTCGGTTAGTCTTTTTCCAAATAAGATTATTGCTATTAAGCCATTCTGCAAATTTTTCTTCGCTTGCATGGTCTGTTCTGTCTGTATATAGCTCAATATCAATCTTGCTATATAAAGTAAAAATAACTTTTCCGTCTGCATATACATTTTTATCTTCATCTTTGAAATAAGCAATAAATGGAGTTTCAACCGGTTTGCTAAAATCAGCTTCGGCAACTTTGAAGTTGCAAGTTTCAAGTAAGCCGACAAATTCGTCATAATTTTTAAAAGTCATTTGCTTTCTCCTTGTATAAGCCTCGGCAGGACAAAGATAAAATAGTGCAAGGTGGATTTTTACATCTGTCATGTTGTACCTGCTCAATTTTGTATCTTGTGCAGTCAATTACCAAAGCCATATCCGGCTGAATTTTCTCATCACAATGTATATGTATCACTTTTGATAATTCAATATCATTTTGTTTTGCGCCGTAATAACGAGTAACTCCAACTTTTTCGTTGCCAAAGCGATACTTTCGTGCTGTGTTAGCAATAATAGTATCGTTTTCGTCTGTATCAAAAACAAAAGCTACACCGTCATTAAATGTCAAAAACTTAATATCACTTTGAGTCATAAGCTTTTACCTCATATTCTTGCCTTAACATCAAAATATCCGCTGCAAAGTTGTTGTCAAACTGTTCTGTTGCGTTGCTGTAAGCATATCGGCAGTAGTCAAACAACAAACTTCTTGCTCTTGTAGAGCGTATGAAATCCTCATCAGTTAAGGCAGGATGGAAAGAGCGGAGGTGTTGCTTGCCATTTTCAATTATGATATTAATTTTTGATTTTGCACTATCGTCAGTTTTGATGTGTTCGCTGTCAAAATCAAGCATATTAATCACATCATCAATTAACTGTGCCATAATTCAACACCTCCTGCTTATTATGTTGATGATTTAGAATTGAGAGTAACCTCGATAGCGAGCGGTTCAAGAGCGCTGATATCAAGCTTTAAGAAATCAGTTTCATCATACGAGAAACCTGTTGCGAATGTTTTAATTGTGTATACACGATTGTCTTCGAGAAACTGGTTCTGATCAGAGTATTCGAGTTTACCGCCCTTTCCTGTCGATACGCAGGCTTTGTATTTAGAAAGCTGGCCAAGAGCAGCAGTGCCTACTGCAATCATTTCAGACTGAAATACTCGTGTAGGATAAGGAAAAATGTTGTTTTTATAGCTACCGTCAGTAGCGAGAACAGTAGTTGCAGGAATAACCTTGGTGAGGTAATCAACAGGATTGACAATTAAGTCAACAAACGGCACTGACTTGGTTTTGCCGCCTTTGCCTTTTGCAATCTTACCGATCAGAGGCATATATGACTTAATATCGAGTTTTGTAACTTTAGTCGCCGTCTTGTCAGGATATGCACCTGCGGTTACTGAGCCGTTAATATTCTTGAGAATGCCCACAGGCTTGTTCTTGCCGTCACCATTGATAAAACCGTCTTCAAGTCCGTAAGCAAGAGCATCAGCAAGAATTCTGCGAACATAAGCGTCAATGTATGTAGCTCCGAGTTCAAGCATATCCTTTGGAACAGGAATAAATGCTGTAAGCTTTGATGTGGAGAAGTCTTTTTCTTCAATGGTTCCAGCAAGCTCCTGTGCAATCTGAGAATTAAGAGCGCCCCAAGCCGCCATTTGTTTTGTATCAGTTGCAAAAATTGCTTTCACTGAGCCGTAAGTGTTTTCAATATTGATAGCATCAAGAAGTGGATGCTCATTTGAAATGTCTTCGAGAACTGTATCAATTACAGTCTGCGGAATAGTTACATCAAGACCTGCAAGGCTCTGCTTAACATCAACAGCCTTTGAAGCTGTCTTAATGTTATTGTAAAAGCTCTGTTCCGCCGATGTAAGCTGTCTGAAACCCCTTTTGGCGAGAATGGCATTGTCAGCAGTTGCACCTACTTCTGCTGCTGTGTCAATAATAGCCTGCTGAAGACTTGTAGCGTACTGCTCAAACGCAGATGTCATCTTAGCTTCGTCTTTGTCTGCGAACGCTTCCTTCAACTGCTTTGCAAAATTTGTTTTTGCATTGTTAATAAAATCAAGATTTTTCATTTTTAATCTCCTTTATAAATAATTTTTGTTTTTGAAAAATGTTTCAAAAAAATCAAAGCTGTCTTTTTCGTGCTGAGTGGTGTTTGATTCCTGTGGCGGCTTTTTACCGAGCATTTTCGTGAGTTTTGCCGCTGCTTGTTTTGCTTTAGGATTTTTTCTCTGTTCTGCTTGTTCAACAACTTCTTTTGAATCCGTTAAGTCAACAGGGTCGAGAATTTCATCACACAAGCCGAGTTCGAGCGCCTCCTGTGCAGTAAGGAATGTTTCAGCGTCAAGCAGTGGTTCAAGGGTTTCTCTCGTAAGTTTATCACCTGCGTGTACGAGATAAGAATTAGTGCTCGCTTCGCTGATTTTATCAAGCTGTTCTGCATATTCTCTATGTTCTTTAGCGTTACCGTAGCAAGCACCGATAGCGTGATGAATCATCATAGTTGTATTAGACGGCATTATGATTTTATCCGCTGCCATAGCTACTACACTTGCGATTGAACACGCCATACCGTCAATATACGCAGTAACAGGTACATTCTGCCTTTTTAACAGATTGTAAATAGCGACACCTTCGTCAACATAACCACCAACTGAATTGATGTACAGTTCGATACTGCTAATAGCCCCCGCTTTATCAACGGCTTTTCGGATATACTCTGCACTTGTAGTTGAACCATAGTAATAACCCCAACAGTCTAAATACCCCGGTTCAATTTCACCGTACAAATAGATTTGCAAGACATTTTCATCCGCAATCTGCTTGATTTTGTAGTTTCTTTCTTTCACTGAGTTTCACCACCTTTCAACACCTCATCTGATGTCTGATAGTTCTTTGTAATGTAATATTTCTGTGCCCATTCTTCTTCGCAAGGCAGCATATTACAATACTTTTGAGCCTTTGCAGGGGAGAGGACACCGCTTGCTATTGATTTGTCAAGGTTATTTGCATTGCTTATAGCGTCTATATGTTTAACTGTTGTTGTATCGATAAGCATATAGTTGCCTTTTAAAAATTCGGAATTTCCGAATTTCTTTTTTGTAATTTCTTGTTCAAACATTTGTGCAATAGGATCTACCGCATTTGCGATAGCACAATCCATAGCGTCTGAAAGCATAGATGCCTCGCCGCTAAGAATAGCCGGCGGAATGTGTAAAGCGTTTCCAACAGTTGCATATGCCTCTGCTCTTAGCTTTTGAATATCGGTGATTTCACTGTTTGTAGTTTTCCCTGCCTCTAGTGCAGGCTCTGAATACTTCATTCCTTTGAAAACAGGTATTACAGCATTCTTTGACTCATAATATTTTTTGAACTGCTTTCCGAGAATTTCAGAAAATGTTTCGTTAAAATCTTTATCGCCAAAGTTGAAGTTTTCAAAAGTTACTATACCTTTATGCCCTGCGGCTTCATTGTAGCGCTCTTGAGCAGACATCATAAGCTGCTCGTATGTAGTGCACATTTCGGCTAATAAGCCGCTGAGAGCGAAGCTGTTGTACTTTAAATAAATTACTTCACTTTCACTAAAAGTACGCTGATATGTAAAATTTCGGCAAGTTACACTTGTAAAAATATCATCAAAAACAGCATATTCAGTTTTGCAATAGCTATCTGCAATGAGCAACTGATTATCAGCAGTTGAAATAATTAACAGTTCGTTGTCAAAAATTAATTTTGAAATCGCCTGTGTTAAAAACTCGACTTTCGTTTGATGTTTGTTCGGTGCATAATTCCATAGATAGTATTCAAGACCTTTGTACTCCTTGTTATCAATTACAGTAACAAATTCGCACTTGGCAATGCTTTTGGCTATAAAATCAATTGCAGTAAACAGTGCAAGCTCTGTTAGCCTAAACCGCTGCTCGGCGGCAGAATAACTATCATCAAAGCTGTTGTCATTTTCTTGAGGGGCTGCTTTAATTTTTCTGCGAAAAAAACTAAAAATATTCAAAATATCACCACCTTATACGCTATACGCTGATAGCTTTAAAAAATTTTTTAAAATTGTCTGTTGAAATAGGCTGGCTTTGTCTGAGCAAATCTAATTGTGTATATGCTGCTACAAAAGCCATAAAGCCGTCTGTTTTTCTCGACTTTGGCTCGATTTTGCCGTAGCTGATATTGCCATTTTTATCCTCTGTTGCAGATGTATTGTTCGTGTACCAACGCATTAATGCCGAATCACCCCATACGATTTTATGGTTTGCAAAATCAGACGCTATCAGCGGAGCTACCAGCATTTTATCTGACGGCCGAACGAGTTTTAAGTTATTAAGACCCTTGCGGTCACACTCAAATCCACACTCCAATAGAGGACTTTTGAGCAAAGTGTATCGGTAGTTATCCAACGCTCCTGCTATTATGTTGTAGTGCTTTTTCTGTTCTTTGAGCCATTCTGCAACAATTTGTGGCGGTATTTCTGCACCATCAACTCGTTGTAGGTCAGGCTGTTTATCATACGGAAATTTAATTCTGCTGAGGTCAGCGGATTGTGAGCAATACCACGACATCGGTTTCCAAACAATTTCGTTATCAATCATAAACAGCAAACCTGCTCCGAGAAAATCTGTTGTTTTAGTATAGTCAAGACCAAATACACAAGTTTTGCCTTCCAAATCGGGTAGCGGTCTGTTTGTGGCTTTTATGTTTTCCCACGCTGTAACCGGGTGCATTTCTGTACCTTTGGGGATATTCATACGCTTAGTCATAAAAGATGAATTGTTTACTTTGTCACGCTTCCAATCCTCAAATTCCTTTTGAATTTCTCTTAACAAATTTGGAAAATATTGCAACGACGGATTTGCTTTGTACCAATTTTCTTGCTCATATACCTCTTTTTCATTGTCTAACCTGCATATGAAATAAAGAGTGCCGTTGTCAGGTGCATCACCATTCAACACTTCAAGACCGGTGGCAAGCTCGTTGTCAAGTGGTCCGTCCCGAACTTCTCCCATGGTTGTAATTGTTGTTCTGCGTGGCATAGCTTTTTTACCTAAGCCTGTTGTGAAAACATCAATAAGCTTATAATTTTCGTATGCATGCTTTTCATCAAAGTCGACTTTACCGGGTCTGCCTCCGTCTTTCGTTTTGCTGTTTGAAGTTCTGTATCTGATTGTTGAATTAGTCTTTATGTTTGTAATCTCTGTTTTGTTCCACTTAAAATGCCGCTGCATTTTTGTAGAATTGTTTTCCAAAATTTCGTAGATGTCATTAAAGGTTGTGCTTGCTTGCTCTTCTGATGTTGCACAAATGTCAATATCGTAATTGCGTATGCCGTTGACAGGCGTGAGCAGAGCAAAATCTTCAAATGCAAGATAGCCGTTTTTTCCTGCGCCTCGCCCGACCACACAAACTAAATCGGGAAATCTTAATACACCCGGTGCGGAATATGTGCAATTATGCAGAATAAAACAAAACTTTTCCCACGCAAATAATTCGTATGGAAAATATTTCTGTAGAGCAAAATACTTTTCAACCTGCTCACTGTCAACATAGACTTGCTCATTTTCGAATACTTTTTCTATGAAATTTACAAGCTGTATTTGCTCTTTGCATACACGATATTGACCACTTTTTACTTGCTTTATGTAATCGTCAAGGTATTTACAGTTCGTCATTTACATCACTTTCGACCTTGTCGATTGATAGCCCCATTTGCGAAAGAATAGCAAGTCTTTGCTTGTTGTACATTATTGAATTTTTCACTGAAGGATTGTCTTTAGTGTATTCTTTACCTGTTGAAGAAATCGCCTTGTATGATAAGCCGTTTTTCTTGATATCAGCTTGCATTTGTCGTTCAAGTTTAGTGTAGAAAATGTAACTTTCGATTAAGTCACGATACACATCAATGTCTGCTCCTTTTAATGTGAGTTGTTCAATTAAGCTTTCTTTGATTTTTGCCATTTTAACTTGTGCCATTTTATTGCTCCTATCACAAAAATTTCTCATGCGTGCGCACGAGGATGAATTGTCTTCCCTATACACCGTTATCCATACGCTTGAGGTAAGTGCGATTTTTGACCCCGGGGGGTGCTACCATTTCTCGGAAAATTCTTCTGAAAAAATTTTTTCTTGCAGTTTGTGATGCTCTTTGTAATGACAATCTTTGCACAAACATTCAAGATTGTTGATGTCAAGAGCAAGGTCCGGCCTTGCTTTAAGATATTTCTTGTGATGTACAGCTTCGCAAGGGGTATATTTGCCTTTAGCTCTGCATCGTTCACATTCGTAATGTTCTTTTTCTTTTTTCTTTTCACGCACTTGTATCCAATCTGCTGTCAGATAAAATCTATAAGCTTTACCGCTTTGTACTTGTTGTATTATCCATTCCGTTGTTACATGTCTTTTTATCATTTTCAAATAAATAAGCCGCTGCAGTAACAGCGACTTAAATTAACCTTGTATTTTTTAGAGCTTTGCTCAAGTATAGTCTAACATACATTACACCGAACAAACGAACAACTTTGCTTAAATTTACCATTCGTAGCGATTACACATTACTCTTATTCCGTCTTCTGTATTTCCTCCACCTACTTTTTGAGCTATTTGTTTCCATTCGTAGCCATACTTCAGGCGCAGCAAAAGACAACTCCCTTGCAGAGTTGTTGGAGGTATTGAACTTATAGCGTTTGCTTTTTTTGTTTCTGCATTGTGTAATTCTTCTCTTAAGTCTGCTATTTTGGGCACTATTTTTTCAATGCTATTTGACGCACTTTCTCCGTCGATAGCACTTGCAATATTTGTTGTTATGTGCGTAACTTTAGCTTCAAGCATAGCTATTTGCGCTCTATAATAGCATATATCATTGTCCATATCTCTAATTTGCTTTAGATTCATTTTTTGCCTCCTTTGTGTATTCAACTGCATATCGTTTATGATTCATTCTCAACTGCATAAACACGAAGTGATAGTTTGCTCCCGTGAAATCGTTAACCCACACATCATCACGCACGAGATAATAGCCTTGTGGAATTTGCAAAGCCTCGCCTTTTTCAAGTTTTTTGAATTCACGCTTTTTGCCCTCTGTTACCGTAACTGTAGGTTTTGTAAGATTGCGAGAAGTCTTGAGCCTTTTAGTGCCTGTTACATCTTTGCGTATGTATTTTGCAAGGTCAGCAAAACTGCCGTCTTCGTACAATGGTGTGAGATTAACGCCGTTGCTCCATTTCCACATTTTTAACGCTATGTCTTTGATACAGTCTTCAATAATGATGTGTAAGTGCCAATTGCCACCACGCTTTCCACATTCACAAAAACCAATATACTTGAACTGTACGCCTTGCTTTTTTGCGTGATATTTAATGCGCTTAAAAAAATTGCTTACAATCTTTTCAAATTCTTCTTCTGTGAAATTTTTATACGGTGCCGAAAATCTTACCCACCAATCGCCTTGTTTGAAATTTGCAAGAATTAATCTCTGTGTATGCTGTTCACCTCTTATGCGATTAGCCTGCGCCATCTTTTCTGATGTGATTGCTCTGTTGATACTGCGTGACATATTTTTCTTGTTACGCTTGCGCAAACTTTGATAGTATTTAATTTCAAGCATCGGTCCGGATTGGATCTCACATTTGTATGTAAACATTTTAAACTTCCTATTATATATGTAAAAACAGTTTTCGTCACTTAATTAATTACTTGAGCAGGATACGCAAGGGCTTTTCAGCCCCTGCATTTTTTAGATTTTTATTTAAAATATTCAAGATATGATTTTGCGATACCTTGACAATTTTCAGATTTTACAGGTACACGGTGAGCAATAACATTGAGATTGTCGCAATCAAGCTCTTTGTATATTTCCGCTGCTCTGTTCTCTTCTGTGGATTTATAGAATTTAAAAAGCAAATCTACAAAAGGTATATTGCCAAAGCGGTCGAAGAAGAGTTTTTCATTTTGTGTAAGAGCTTGTACACATTTCTGCTTATACTCTTCATCAGCTTCTGCTTTTATAAATAATTGATTATATACATCTTGTTTCGTGAATAAGTCAATAATCTCGACAGCTGTTTTTAATGCATCAGTATCTTTGTTATTAATTTGATGTGCAAGTTCTGTAAGTTTGCAAGATGTTTCTCTCGTTCGTTTAATCCATTCACGGTGCTCAATCTCTGCGAAATATGTTTCTGTTCTGAATCGTCTGTATTCGCTCAATAACTTGTATTTGACCTGCACACAACTTTTAGCCGAGAGCAAGCCGATTTTGCCGCAACTATATATAGCTGACATGGACAGAACAAACCACCTGTTGTATGTATCAAGACTGTTTATTATATCTGTATCAATTTCACCTGCGATAAATCCGACCGCAAGTTTGTCAAGTTCACTCAGAGTGTCAAAGTTACTCTCTTCTGTGACTTCTTCGACTTTGGTTTCTGCATTTTCATTTTCCATTGTTATTCTCCTAAATTCAGATACTTGAGAATTTTATCCTGTGCTTTCTTGCAGCCATAGCAGACAGCAACTGCATAACCTTTTTCATTCAGTTTTGCAAGCCATTCGTCTTGCTTTGCTGTTGTCTTGTTCTTGCCAAATTTAAGCTCGATAAACAGTCCGTGATAACCTCCACGAGCAACAGGTAAGCATATATCCGGCACGCCTGCACGCACACCTTGTTTCTTTAGGTTGGCCGCTTCGAGTTTATTGCGACTACCGCCGTTTGGAATATGAAACATCATATCCAATTCGGGATACTCTGTCTTCATAAAGTCAGCCCAGCGAAAGAGCTTCTTTTGTTCGTCTGCTTCATACTGTTTCATTGTACTTAATCGAACCTCCTAAATTGTTCAATACTATTTTTGTGGATGTTCGTCGCTCCATTTCTGCACAATTGCAACTGCCCTTTCGGGATAGAGCGTTTCAAAGTCCGAACACAACATCGTAGAACCATTATTTAAATGGCTCAAAGGGCAGTCCGAACAATTAAGTTTACATGCATATCCACCGTGATTTAGTTTATGTTTTTTCGTCATCCTTTGCTTTTCCGCAAAGTAATTTTCAGTTTTCGTACAATCAATCATTTTCTTTATCCTCCAAATCCATTCTCGCGCCGCAATGTGGGCAATAGTTTTCAAATTGATAACGGTTGTTAATGACTTGATAAACAACCTCTCTCCCGCAAGTTAAGCAGTATGCTTCCGCTTCACCTACTTTTCTGACTTTCTTTTTTACCCACTTTGAGAGTTTAACTTCGTCAACAACTTTAAGTTTAATTTTTATACGACTGATTTTTTTAATGTGGGACAATCTAAAAACACAATTACTAACAACCTTATCCCCACAAGTGCAGAAATATCGTAACTTTGGTATTGACAAATTAGCGTCATTTTCAAAGGCTTTTTCACCTGTTTTATGTAAAATGCCCTCAATCACCGTTCCGTCAAAAAGTACGATTTCAACATATTTTCCTAAATGTCTTTCGAGTTCATATCTTGTCATAATTTTTACTCCTTTAAAAGTTCGGGGCTGTCATAGATATTGCCGATAACCGTAAACCACTTGAAATATTCGTTCCTTTCAAACAACTCGTCAAACAACTCGAAATCATCAACATAATTTCTGTTGCCGCTTGCTGCAATAGCAAACTTGCCGTTATTGCCGTCATAAAAGACTTCGTAAATTCCTTTACTGCCGTCCATATCATCAAATGCCAAAATATCACCCTCAAAAATCTTAGCACCGTTCTTATCCGTAAAGCCTGTGTACTGTCCAACTGTTTCAGTGTCAACCTCATTTCCGCCCGTGGTGCCTTGATTATTTATCGGCGAAACAATGCAAACAACTCTTTTCCCGTAAGGGTTGCACCATAAGTCCCCGTGTACCCATTCTTCGTTATTTTTTCGTTTACCTCTGAATAATATTTCTCTCATTTACTTTCACTCTCCTCAATCGGCTGATTCCAGCACTTAACGCAGTCACCGTCGTTTCTGCAATTGTCTACGCTTATAAGTCTCAATTCATAAGGACAAAAAGTGGGTGTTCCGTCATCATTGAGCAGAATATTCGGATGATTCTTTAAGAACTCACTCAAATAAGTTTTTTGCGGGTGTTCATCACTCCACTTTTGTATGATTGCAATCGCCTTTTCGGGATAGAATGTTTCAAAGTCCGAACAGAACATCGTAGAACCATTATTTAAATAGCTAAAAGGGCAGTCAGCACAATTAAGTTTACATGCATATCCACCGTGATTTAGTTTATGTTTTTTCGTCATTCTTTGCTTTTCCGCAAAGTAATTTTCAGTTCTTGAACAATCAATCATTTTTCTTACCTCTCTTTTCACTCACAACATCTGATATAATCTTTCCTGCACGCACTAAAGCTGTGTATTCGCCGTAGCTGTAATATGTGTTATGTATTTTGTTATACTTAGCAATCTCAAGACATACCAAATCAAGATGATCAAGTTTTTTCCGTTTCATATTCTCACCTTACCAATCATTTTCTCCGTCTATTGTTAGCTGCCCTGGCAGAACATTGTCCTCCATCCACCAGTGATACACATCTATTCCTGATTGCCACGTATTAGTTGTTAATCCTGCTTGCTTGCGAACTTCTAACATTCTGTCAAACGCTCTGATATACAAATTTCTGTATTTAGGATACAGTGCAAATTCTTTGTATCTTCCTTTTCCTGCTATAGGGCAGCCAACGCAACCTACTCTGTGAAAGCCACACTTATACAAAGGATTTAAATTTATATGTTCTTCTTTGATATAGTCTTTTACATCGTCATTTGACCAATCACATATGACATTGAATACCGTTTTCTCTTGTAGTTGACAATGCTCAACGATTTTTCTCTTTTCGTCATTATCATTGTTAATGATAATTCTCTTTGAGATGTCTTTACTCCAAGTCTGAATAATTCCGCTTTTAGCTCTGTTGGTGCTTTCCGCTCTTCTTACGCCTGTCACAATCGCTCTGTTGTGTCCTGCTGTTTCTTTCAGTATTGCACAACAATATCGTGCATGGCGAGTGGGTGGGATTTTCTTAGCCGGAATCAAGCTCCACATACTGACAGATTTACCTTTGAAGGTTGGCATTTGCGTTGTACACTTAATTCCTTTAGACTCCAGCTCTTTGAACTTTCGGCGAATGTGATAAACGGTTTCGGGCGCGTCGGCAGTTGTATGACTATGTAAAACCTCAAAATCTATACCTGACTTAAGCGCAAGGTCTAAAATTATTTCGCTATCTTTGCCGCCGGAATAGCATAGTAGCAAAGGCTTATTATAATAATATCTACTAATCTGAGCACCTTCTTGCAATCGCTCAATACTCATCTTCTCTAAGTCTTTCATTTTCTGCTCCTCAACAAAAAAACTTAGAGCAGCCGCACCTGCTCTGCAGTAACATTATGTAATTACAAGTCAGTATTATATTTTAAGAAGAATAATCAACGAAAGTTGTACTTTCTGATATATAGTAAAGCTGTGCGGAGCTTACTAACTGATTAATTAAGATTTGCAATAGTATTGCTCAAGAAGTTTTGTGCAATCTGCTTGAGCTTTTCACCTTGCGCCGAATTTGTTTCACAAATTTTCTCAACGCTGTTAATAAATTTATCAAGCTGTGCTTGCAATTCATTGAAATAAAGCGTTGCAGTGACAAGCTCGGCATCTGCATTTCTTCAACGTTTAAGTCCTGCAATACAATCTCTGCACTCTCCGGCTGTGCTGTAATAATGTCGATAAGCTGTTGCATTACATTCCATTCGTTAGAGTATTTTTTATAGTTCTTGCCTTGAGTTTTAATGCATTCAACTGCATTTTCTAAAATATTCATATAAATTCACCTTTTCTCTTGATTTTTGTGTAGTGAAAAGATATAATTAATATGGTAAATATTTTATATCTTTTCACTTTGCCGCCAGCTGTGCATTAGCTGGCGGCTTTGTCTTTTGCGCTTAAAATGTAGTCAATCTTCGACTTGCAAGCCTTGATGTGTTCTGTTGTTGGATTTTCAAGGAGTTCCGCCATATCTTGTAAAATATACGGAATAGTGTCGATGAAGTCGGGATTGTAGTCTGTGTTCTCGTAGTCGTAAAGTTTGCGAATACAGCCGTAAAACTCATTCGGCACATCTTTACAATCGTGCATTTTGCCGTAGATGTCCTTAACCTTGATTTCACCGTCTTGATTTAAAGTTAATCTTTTCATCAGCTACATTCCTTGCTTATAAAATCTGTAGCACGATACAATGTCACGCAGTCGCCGTCAAGGTCATCGTCGTAATACTGTGCTATCTCATCGCTCATTGCTTTAATAATCACAGCGTAGTAATCTTCTTCCCATTCTTTCGCCGCTTCAATTATTTCATCAAGCGTAAACTTGCCTTTAGCTTTTCGAAGTTTCAGACACCAGCGCCCCGAAGCATCGTATCCGCTTTCGATTGTTGTCCCTTTTTTCATCTGTTACACCCCCTTAATTTTTCGCTGCGTATTTGCAGCACTTAATAAACTTTTTGCAGTTTTGTGCAACACGCTTAATGCCTGTTGCTCTGTTGCTGAGCTTATGTCTGTCAAGACTTTCCTTAACTTCTGCAACATAATTAAGTATGTCCTCAAGCCTGTCAGCTGTAACCGTATCAAGCCCCTGCAAGGCTATGACTTCACCGTCTTTGATGCAGATTTGTATATTTTCTTTATTCACTTTATCACCTCAATTCGTGTGGGATTATCAGCAGCTCATACGGTTCTACACCGAGTACATCCGCTGCTTTTACGATTTCTTCAAGCCGCAGGTTCTGCGGCTTTTGGTTTTTTCGAGCTGAACAGGTAGCAGGGTTAATGCCAAAGAGTTTGCTAACCTTTTCTCTGTTGTACCCTGCGCAGCACAGTTTCGCAAAAATAAGCTGCGCCACTCTTGACATATATGCTTGTTCCTGTTCAGCTTTGATTGTCTTTTTTAGCTTAGGCATATAATCACCTCTTATGCTGTCTTAATATGTTCAATGTTTTGAACTTTTGGATCAAAAAAATATTTCGGTATATCTTCATTACTAATTCCTAAAATCTCACAAGCTGTGCAGATTTCAGTTTGTTTCCATTGTGTTTTTCCGTTCATTTTTAAAGATATGCTTCGTTCTGATAAGCCCATTTTATATGCAAAAATGGCTCTAGTCCTACATTTTTCTTTAACAAGTCCTTCAAGTTTTCTATAATCGAATGGCATTTAATCAACTCCTTTGTAGTTCAATCTCTTTGAACAATTTTAGAATAACACAGCTTGATTACTATGTCAATACTTTTCTTCAAAAAAATTGAACTTTTTTTCAATATGCTATTGAACTTTTGTTCAAGATGTGTTACAATACACTTAAAGCAAGGTGATATAAGTGAAAAAGTATACAACTTCGTATAGATTGAAACAAATAATGTCAGATTTAAATCTTAAACAAGTTGATATTCTTAATTTAGCTGCTCCATATAGCAAAAAATACGGAATTAAACTTAATAAAAATGATTTAAGTCAATATGTTAGTGGTAAAGTTGAACCGGGACAAAATAAATTATACATATTAGGTCTTGCACTAAATGTTAATGAAGCTTGGTTAATGGGATTTGATGTTCCTATGGATAGATCAAATTATAATTGTGATAGTAAAGAATTAACTCTTAATGCACACGAAAAGAAACTTGTTGTTGCATATAGAAATAAGCCTGAAATGCAACCGGCTATTGATAAGTTACTAAATATTAACGATGATTCAAGTGAAGAGTATGTTACAGTTTTAACCGCTGCGAGAAGCAGCGATAATAGACCTATTGAATTTCAAAAAATTTCAAAAGAAAAACTTGAATTACTTAAAAATGCTAAATCTGTTGAAGATGAATCTGATTTGTAAATAAAAAAATGCCTCGTTGGTTAAAATACCTACGAGGTGTGATGAATGGATTACGGCAAATACAAAAATGCTCGTAACGCCGCATGGCAATGTATATTAGACTACGATATTAAGACACTACCCATTGAGGTTACGAATATTGTTAGAAAATCAAATGATATTAATTTAGTTAAAAACAGCGATGTTAATATTCTTCAAAACAATGCAAGCGGTGTTACAATTGTAAATAATAACAGTTTTATAATTGTATATAGAGATACAGATAGTTCACGGCGCTGTAGGTTTACTATTGCTCACGAATTAGGGCACATTTTGCTCGGACATATGCTCGTGGACAAAATAGCATACAGAACATTTGCAGTACAGAATGATACCGAGAGCGCAGCTAATGTATTCGCTCGTGACTTGCTTGCTCCTGCGTGTGTATTGCACGAACTCAAAGCCTTAACTGCTGAGGAAATATCTCGACTATGTAATATTAGTCTTGAAGCTGCGACATATAGATCAGAGCGTATGCAAGAGCTTGAAAAAAGAAATGCTTTTTATAAGCACCCACTCGAGCAAAAAGTTATAAAACAATTTAATCAATTTATTAATAAAAATAAAAGTCAGTCGTAGCACCACCTACGACTGACTAAAAAAGATGTGAGAAGAAAACGCACTCCTCTAAATCTATTTTACAATATATTATATATTTTGTCAAATATTATATTATGTGAGGAGCTTAGCAATGGGATTTTTTGATATTTTTAAAGTTTCACAATATAAGAGTGAAATTGAAACGCTAAAAAAACAAAATGATCAGTTAAAGCAAAAATTAAGCGAATTGTGCTTTGATGATTACGATACATCACAGAGAATTATTCAACAATTAAAGCAAGAAATTGAGAAAAGCAAAGAGGAAGCTTTAAATCTTGAAAATCAGCGTGCTTTATTAAAAAATAAGCTTAACGATGAAACTGAATCAACAAAAGAAAAGCTTAATGATTTAAAGATTAAAACAGATGAGAGAATACTGAGCTTAAATGTTGAAATCGAAAAAACAGAAAAGAAATTAAAAACAGCTAAAAACAAATTAGACAGAACGAAAGAGCTATACAAGAGTATTGATTATTCTATATCTAATTTTTTTGAATATTCTCCTGATTTAGCAGAATTGAAATTATATAAATCAGAGTTTGATGAACTTGAAGAGTTGTCACCGTCTGTTATTCTTAAGCTACATTATATGGATGTTAAAAGTTTAAGAAAAGCATTTAAAGATAATGACAAACAAATCGAAAAAGTTTTATCACAATATCGTAGCAGGTACACTACAAAGGCGAATAAAGCTATTTATGATTTAATGGTAATAGCTTTAAGAGCAGAATTGCAGAATATCTTATATAATCTGAAATATGAAAAATTAGATAATGCTATTGAGCAAGTAAAAAATACTTCTCAAAAATATCTGAATATCGCAGCTCAAGGTAATCAGAATATAGCTGGAACTCTTACAAAATTTATAGGCGAAATAGAATATTTATTTATAAATGCTGTAAAAATAGAGTATAACTATTATGTAAAAAAAGAGCAGGCGAAGCAGGAGCAACTTGCTATTAAAGAGCAAATTCGTCAAGAAGCTGAAGAACGCAAGGCACTTGAGCAGGAAAAGAAGAAGATTGAAAACGAAGAACTTAAATATAACAATGAAATTGAAAAATTAAAAGAGCAGTTAAAAGCTTCGGCAGATGAAGAAAGTAAAGCTTTAAATGCTAAAATTCTCGAATTGCAAGCAAAACTTGCTGATGTCACTATTAAAAAAGATAATATCGTTCAACTTCAAAATGGTAAGGCAGGTAATGTATATATTATAAGTAATCTTGGATCGTTCGGTGAAAATGTATTTAAAGTTGGTATGACAAGAAGAATTGACCCGCAAGACAGAGTAAACGAATTAGGAAATGCTTCTGTACCATTTAAATTTGATGTACATAGTTTCATTTTTTCGGAAGATGCTGTTGGACTTGAAAGTAAATTACATAGCATTTTGAACGATAAAAGAGTTAATAAAGTCAATATGCGTAAGGAGTTTTTCTATACTACAGTAGATGAACTTGAAGAGCTTGTAAACAAAATTGAGCCGACTGCTGAATTTAATAAAACTATGCTCGCAGAAGAATTTAGACAATCTCAATCATCTAATGAAAATTATACAAATGATTACACAATAGATGAAGAAGATGAGTAAATAAATCCGCCCTAAAATAATACTTTGCTCTGCATTCTTGGCAAAGTTGTGGGATTTTACAATATTATGTAATAAATTATTTATCAAAAGCTATTGACACATAATAAATTATGTATTATAATATATACATAAAGGGGAGATAAAGTTGAAAAGCTATACTTCAAGAGATGTAATCAAAATTCTTAATGCTGACGGTTGGTATGAGGTCGGTTGCGTTGGCGACCACCACCAGTTTAAACACCCAACCAAGAAAGGCAGAGTAACAGTTACTCACCCGAGAAAAGATTTTCCGATTAAAACCTTAAAGAGCATTGAAAAGCAAGCAGGTATTAAATTTGAATAATGCCTGCAATCCCCTTAAAACTATTACGGAGGTTTTTACTATGAAAGACAGATATTCGTTCATTGCAGTATTTGATGTTGCAGAAGACGGCATTTCTATTGAATTTCCTGACTTACCGGGTTGTCTGCCTTGTGCCGATACTATGGAAGAGGCATTAAAAAACGCTCACGAGGCACTTGGACTTCACCTTTGGGGACTTGAGCAGGACGGCGAAGAAATTCCCGAACCTACACAAATTCAGAACATCACACTTGAAAAAAATCAAGTCCCAGCTGTTATTGAAGTGTTTATGCCTGCCTTTCGTGACAAGCTCAACAACCGCTTTGTAAAGAAAACTCTTTCTCTCCCGGCTTGGCTTGCAGATATGGCAGATAAGGACGGCGTAAACTGCTCTAAAGTATTTCAAAACGCTTTAATTGATTATCTTGGAGTTAAACAATAATATAAAAAACCGCCCTGCTCGATTGGTCCTCGAACAGAGCGGAAAATCACCTACACAGGGTGCAGATGATACGATATAACGCAATAATATTGTATCACAATCCCTTGTGTTTTGCAACTCTTAGCACAAGGGGATTTTTGCACCCTTTTTATAAAAAAGGAGTGTTATTATTTATGGCAGAACCGAAAAAACTTCCGTCAGGATCTTGGCGAGTGCGTGTTTTCGTTGGCAAAAACAAAGATGGGAAGAAGATGTACAAATCAATTACAGCTCCGACAAAAAAAGAAGCGAAAAAAGAAGCCGATAGATTTGAGTTGTCTTTGAATTTATCTAATATTGATTATAATGACTTAACACTTGGGCAGGCATACGATAGGTATATAGAAAGTAAATCCTCGGTACTGAGTCCATCAACAATAGTAGGTTACCGTCAATGCAGGCGCAATTACTTTTCTGAACTAATGCCTTTTAAGCTCACTAAACTTACAGCAGTTATGATTCAGAACTCTGTCAATTCTCTGTCTGCTTGTCATAGTCCCAAGACTGTCAGAAATGCCCACGGACTACTTTCAGCTGTCCTTAAAACTTATTATCCCTCTTTAATTCTACATACTACACTACCGCAAAAAATTAAACCACAATATACGATACCAACTACGAAAGAAATAAATAAATTACTTGAACTTGCTAACGATAAAATTAAAGTGCCTATTATGCTTGCAAGTCAGGGTTCACTTCGCCGCTCGGAGATATGCGCATTAACAATTAATGATTTCAACGATTTCGGTGTTAATATTAACAAAGCCGTAGTAGCAGATAGTGACGGAAAGTTTGTAGTTAAAACTACAAAAACAGAAGCCGGCACTCGCTTTGTTCCGCTGCCTCCTGAGCTGATAAAAGAATGTAAGGGTTGGAAGTATTTTGGAATTTCTCCTACAACGCTTTCAAGTGCGTTCAATCATCTTGTAGCAAAAGCAAATGTACCGCATTTTAGTTTTCACAAGCTCCGTCACTATTTCGCTTCTGAATGCCACGCTCGTGGTATTCCGGACCAATATATTGCCGAAATAGGTGGCTGGCAGACTGTTGATATGTTACATCAAATCTATCAACACACTCTAAGAGATAAGACAAGCAAAATGTCAGCTCGTGTTGTAGATATTTTCAGTGATAATTTTTCAGATGACACAAAAGATGACACGAAGAAAATAAATGCTTGATTTTATCGGCTTTTTGAGTGATTTTCTAATGGGTTCAAATCCCGTTATCAGCTCCAAGGAAAAGATATTATCCGAATTTGTGGGTAATATCTTTTTTGATTAAAGATGAAATTGTAAAACGGGATTTGAAAGCCCGTAAAGAAAACAGTCCGGTGGACTGTTTTTAGGGCGTAGAGTTGAAGAAAATATGACTGTGAACAAGCCGCAGCAGGCGAGGCAAAGAGTTTGAATAATTACAATCACCCGTTATCAGCTCCAAGGAAAAGATATTATCCGAATTTGTGGGTAATATCTTTTTTGATTAAAGATGAAATTGTAAAACGGGATTTGAAAGCCCGTAAAGAAAACAGTCCGGTGGACTGTTTTTAGGGCGTAGAGTTGA
>OLIR01000129.1_pt1 | contig 45142 bp, 37 predicted proteins | sample 1609741 | NCBI WGS metagenome assembly OLIR01 (sample SAMEA4350169, study PRJEB24818) | metagenome | biome: human; feature: gut; material: faeces | place: Denmark | collected 2013-09
AATTTACTTGTTTTTATTTGCAACACTAAGATAGGTGAAATTTCTGACATGACAAAATCCTGAGTAACTTATTGTTGCTCAGGATATTATAAATAATGTTAAACTAAAGTGTTGCGGAATTAAGGTTCAATAAAAAGATACATGGCATTAACAGACGATTAAATGAAAAAATAACAATATGTGAGTTGTTGAATTCTAAAGTTAAATTTAATCCCTCTAAATGTCGTTTTCGGGGTCGCACATATTTAGATATAAACAAGGGAAGTGATATTACTATAGGTGATTATTTTATTGCAAATTCAGGTGTTAATGGTGGTATTGATTGTGGCAATGGTTGTAAAATCGCAGTGCAAAAAGGTGCTAAATTAATTATTGGAGAGTATTCTGGTATGACCAATACAATAATACAATGCCATGAAGAAATTATTATAGGTAATCACGTAAATATAGGTGCCGGTTGTATGATTATGGATTCTAATTTTCATTCTACTGATTGGCGAGATAGATTAGATAGGCGAAAAGATATTGAAAATCATATAAATGCTCCAATTAAGATTGGTGATGTTGTGTTTATTGGTGCCCGTTCTATTATTTGCAAAGGTGTAACTATAGGTGATCATGCAATGATTGCAGCAGGTAGTGTGGTCGTTGGTGATGTACCCGCTAATGAGGTTTGGGGAGGAAACCCTGCAAAGTTTATTAAGAATATCTAATTATTCAGGAAGTTATGATCGGAATATTATTACTTTTGCTATCTATAATTTTTTATATTAAAAGTAAAAAAAAATGGAGCTTTTTGATTTTTATTTCATTCTGTGGTAATGGATTTTATTTACTTACAGACAGTGTACTTGGAATAAAGAATCAAGATGCAGCATTGATTTATTTTATTGTAATATTTATATATTCTTTATTTAATGAAAGGCACATAAAGTATGTACACAATTTTAGAATAGAGAAATGGTTAAAAGTATTTTTTATTTTTATGCTATTTAATGTTCTCTTTTCTATAATTTTTTATCAATTAGATTTAATACAAATAATTCAAGGTGGTAGACGATATTTTATAATATTTGCATTTTACTTTATACGAAAAATTAAAACGTCAGATGTAGAGTGGCTATTGCGTAAAATAGTTTATATTACAGCTATAACATCTGTACTTTATATAATTCAATGCCAAACAGGTTGGCCTGTATTGCCAGATAGTGACATTTATTATTCAAATGATAGCGTAGACGGAACATTCAGATACTATAATGCTCCACCATTTTTGGATATTTCATTATTTCTACTTATATTCCATTCAAAATATTTTAAAGGATGGAAAAATACTATTGTTATAGCAATAATGTTTGTTGCCTTATTATGTACACAAGGTAGAACTCAAATTGCAGGAACAATAATGGTTATACTGATTGGCTTATATCTAAATGGTTCTTATAAGAAATTAGTGAAATATGGTCTTTTAGGACTAATAGCAATTACACCTTTTATGCCAATATTAATGGAACGTTTCGAAAGCGATGATAAATCTACGGGAGGTGATTTGCAAGCTATTATAGATGGAGATTTTATGAATGTAAACGGGCAATTTGCAGGTTCTATGACATATCGATTTGCCCTAGTATATGAAAGAATGGAATATCTTGCAAACCGTTCCATCGGTGAACAGATTTTTGGTATGGGATTGTTGAGTGATCAACAAAAAGAATTAGTTCGCAGAATGTATCATTTTAATATAGGATTAAGGGATAGGGAAACAGGAGAAGTTGCTCAGTTATCAACTCCAGATATAGCCTATGGAAATCTTATATGCCGGTTAGGATTTGTAGGTATGGCCATATATCTTGTAATATGGGGAATAATGCTTGTTCAGGCATATAAAAACAGGAAGGTTGATATAATTGTATTTTGCCTGTTCTTATATTTATTCAATTATATTTTTGGTTCATTTTCCGGAGCTACAATATCGTATACAGAAAATATAGTTTTACCAATGATGCTAATTGTATATATGGATAAAATGAAGTTGTTAAATAAAAGATGTGTCTATGAAAAGTAATGTAAAAGTATCAGTAATAACAGTGGTTTATAATGATGTAAAGAACATAGAGAAAACAATAAAAAATGTATTAAAGCAAACATATACAAATTTGGAGTATGTTGTTGTTGATGGAGCGAGCAAAGATGGTACATTAGATATTATAAAGAGATATGAAGGTAAGCTACGTTGGATAAGTGAACCAGATAAAGGTATTTATGATGCCATGCAAAAGGGTGCAAATTCTGCAACAGGTGAGTGGATAATATTTCGTAATTGTGGCGATTTTTTTATAACTCCCGATGCTATAGACAAAGTGTTTTCACAATATACAGATAATGGTGAGGACTTTATTTTATGTAATTCCCGTTATTTCAAAGATTATGGTTATAAAGACATGAAGCCTTCAATATTGCATCGTCACTATTTTGAGGCAATGCCTGTTAATCATCCGTCTACTTTTATTCGTAGAACAGTACAATTAAAATATCCATTTCATTTAGAATATAAGAACAGTGCAGATTATTGTTTCTTTATTGAAGCATTTGAGAATGGAGCAAAATACAAATATATAGATACTTTAGTTGGTTTATTTGATAATAATGCTGGTGCATCAACAGATAATTATGATCGTAGTATTCTTGAAAATATAGATATTTTATCAAAATTTTCTGCGCCAAAAGAAATCATCGATAGATTGAAAATTAATTACAAAAAATTAAAGATAAAAAATAGTATAAAGAAGTTTATGCCATTTTATTCAAAATATCATTCTTGGAACATGAATAAACAAGGGTGGACAAAGCAGGAATTATCAGAAACATTGAAGAATATTTAATATGTTACAGTATTTTGATAAATGGTACAGTCAAATCTCAACGAATTATCTTTTATTGAGAATTTTAAGATATGCAATCAGGGTTTCTGCTAATATATATGTACGATATGCTTTGAGGGCAAAAACGGATAAGACTTATATTAGTGACGATACGCTAATTGTGTCTTTAACGTCATATCCAGCAAGAATATCTAAATTGTGGATGGTTATTAAAACATTATTAAATCAGAAACTCGTTGATAATTATAAAGTAATATTATGGCTGTCTGAAAATCAGTTTCCGAAAGGTTTAGATTCATTGCCAAAATCGTTGACTAATTTGATAGAGAAAGGACTGAACATACGTTTTGTCAGTGATGATTTAAAGTCTCATAAAAAGTATTATTATGCTTTTAAAGAGTATCCTAACAACATAGTTGTAACTGTAGATGATGACGTTCTGTATTCTCCTATACTTTTAAGGACATTATTAGATGCTCACGATAAATATTCTGATTGTGTAATATGTAATAGAGGGATTAAAATTAATAAAGAAAAATCATATAGAAATTGGGATAAGGTTGATAATTTTATGATTCCCGTGAGTAATATCATGCCAACAGGTATTGGAGGAGTACTTTATCCGCCACATTGTTATAACAACAATATTTTTAATATTGAGGCAATTAAATCAACGTGTATAAATGGTGATGATCTATGGCTGAATTTTATGTGTAGACTTAATGGTACGAAAGTAGTTCATACAGGAGTAAGGTTTGGCTTTATTACCGTGTTATCATCACAAGAAACAGCATTATGTATAGAGAATGTTAATCATGATAAGAATGACATTCAGATTGATGCTATTACGAAATGGATGTTGAATGAGAAAAATACAGATTTTTATATAAACGTCTGATGATAATTATATAGACTTGTGCTTAATAGTTATAATGTAAAAAAATAAGTATTTAAGTCAATCTGTAAATAAGATTAAACACAAAAAATTATACTTTAAAATATATAATATGCATTTGGTTATAATACAAACAGCATTGTCTTATCTTGATAATAAAACCTATAATAGGCAGGAAACAGGTTTAGCGAAAGCTTTGGCCAACAGAGGATATAAGGTTTCATTGATATATACAGGTAGGGTAGAACATCAAGAAAATATATGTGATAATGTAAATATTTATTATCTTAAATGTATTAAGATAAATCAGCAAATAGGTTTTTATCATAAGTTATGGCAAACTCTTGACATGCTGAAACCTGATTTATTGCAAATACATGAAATGGGGATGTTTATGTCATTTTATGCCTTAAAATGGGCTCAAAAAAATAATGTAAAATGTGTGCTGATTCAAGGGCCTTATGAACCTACTCGTAAACCAATTTTCAAACAATTAGAAATCTTATTTGATAAATGTATAGGTTCTTATATATTGAGGCATGTAGATGGAGTTGGTTGTAAGACACCTTCTGCTGAAGAGTTTCTGATGAAATATCATAAACGTGATTATTATCAAACACCGGTAGGCTTAGATGAATCACGGTTTTATAAAAATAAATCTGTTGGAGGATTGAGAAGTAAATATGATATTAATAATAACCAAAAGATATTGCTATATGTTGGTGTAAATGAGAAACGCAGGCACGTAGATTTACTTGTAGACACTCTTCGTAAACTACCTAAAGATTACACATTGGTAATAGTTGGAGAAGGTTCACAAAAGTCTAAATTAAAGATGTTGACAACAAGAGAAACAGCAGAAAAACGAATTATATGGTTAGATAAGATGCCGCAGGAAGAATTGCCAAATATTTATAAAGATGCAGACTTATTCTTGTTGGCTTCTGATTATGAGATATATGGAATGGTAATTCTTGAGTCTATGTATTATAACGTTCCTGTTTTGTCAACCATGACAGGTGGTGCAAGAGCTTTAATTAAAGAAGGTGAAACAGGGTATCTGATAAATACATTTAATAGTGATGATTGGGCAAGGAAAATAGAGATTATTTTTTCAGATAAAATTATGTATGATAAAATAAGAAGTAACTTGCATGATTATGTCGTAGGAAACTTATTATGGGCTGTAACTTGTGAGAAATTTATTAATCTTTATAAAAACGCATTGAATGAAAGTAGTAAATTTGATTGATACAATAGGCGTTGAAACAGGTATGCACAAGTACGATTGTGCTTTTAGCGAGTTGTGCAAAAAAGAGGGGGTAGATGTAAATTTAATATCTAACTTTAAAAGTGCAAATACAAAATTAGTATTAGGAAATTATTATAAAGGTTCTGATGTAAAAAGAATTCTATTATTAATAAGAGATTTTATATTACTTCTGTTTTATTGTATTCAAAGAAAGAAACAGATATTTATTTATCAATCTTTCGGTTTTAGAATAATTGATATTATATTTTTTATTTTATTATTTATCATACGCTGTAAAGCGTATTTGTTGGTTCATGATCTTTATGAATTAAATGCAAATAATAAATCGGACAGGTTAAAGAAAATAAAAGAATGGTTGTATAAAAAATGTGTTAAGAATTATATATGCCATTCTAAATCAGTTGAAAGTCAGATAAAAGAAATACGTAAAGGGTTAATTACTAATATAATATGTATACCGCATTTTGAATATACATATGATCTTTCCTATGACGTATCATCCATACAATCAGAAGTAAAATCTGTCATTAATAATGATAAAATTAATATTCTTTTCTTCGGGCAAGTAAGTTTAACTAAGGGAATAGATATTTTATTAGATGCATATCCATTACTTGATGAGCGTTTTAATGTCATTGTTGCCGGTATGGATAAGAAGCAACTTCTGAGTTCATATTTACAAACAGATAGATTGCATTTTATAAACCGTTATATACTAGATGATGAATTAAATTTTTTATTTAATAATGTGCAAATAGTTGTTTTACCTTATCGAGAGATTTATCAAAGCGGTGTACTAGAAACAGTTATTCATTTTAAAAAGCCGGTTGTAATGTCTTGTGTTCAATCTTTTCTTGAATATAATGCAGCGTTTCCTTCTTTTGGATATTGTTATAAACCTAATACACCTGAAGGTCTTGCAGAGTGTTTGAATAAAATGGATTTGCAGCATACTTTTTATAATGATTTAGATATGAATAAATATAAAGAGTGTCATTCTATAGTTCCAATGTTGAAAATTTTATTTAAGAAAAACTAATTTATTATGAAGGTATTTGAAATAGGGACTGGTTATACTTCAATACCAGCCCGTATGGGGGCTGCTACGGAAATAGTTGTAGCAGAACTGACTACATCAATGATGAAAATAGGTGAAGATGTTACTATCATTGATATAAAAGATAAACATAGGATGCCTACTCAATTGCCGATTGAGGAAGTGTATATGCCTCAGTTTTTTAGTTCAACAGACACAAAATTAGGAATTATACATAAATTAAAACGCGTTTTATATTCCATATCTTTAACGTATAAGTTACATAAAATTATACGTGAGAATAAAAAGGAAGATATATTTTTGCATTTTCATAATCAATATAATCTTTTCTTTTTCTTAAAATTGACTCCCAAATCAATGTTGCATAATGTAACAATTGGGTATACAGTACATAGTTATGTGTGGTTTGGACAATGGGAAAATATAAAAGAAACAATAAAAAAGAGATATTTTCAGGAGGTATTTTGTTGCCAACATGCAGATAAAGTTTTTGTATTGAATGATATAGTTGCAGATATGTTGGTGAGACATTATAATGTTGATAAAAACAGAATCGTTAAAGTTATTAATGGGGTAAATGTTGATACATATAATGATACTGTTGCTGACAAGGAATCTGTGGAACAACTAAAAAATAAATATAATTTAAAAGGGAAAAAGATTATATTTCAAGTTGGATCGATATGTGACAGGAAAAATCAGCTTGGCACATTGAATTTATTATTACCGATAATGAAAAAATGTTCTGATATAGCATTTATTTATGCCGGTGGAATTATTGATCCGCAATATGCTGAAACAATACAGAAAACAGCTTTAAATGAGGGCCTTCAAGATAGAGTTCTGTATATGGGTGAAGTATCACCAGGAAAACAGTTAAATGAATTATATGCATTGTCTGATGTTGCTATGATGAATTCAAAATCAGAGTCTTTCGCTTTAGTAATAGCAGAAGCTTTGTCTGCAAGAAGACCTATATTCATAAACGATAATATAATGAAAAGTTTACCGTTTAGGGGTAATAGAGAGGGAGAAGGTATTATTCGTATAAAGAATAGTTTTGAAAAAGATTTAAATAGAATAATTACGGATAAAACATATTACAAGGAAATGCAGGAAAAGGGGAGAAGTTTTATAGTGAATGAATATAGTTGGGATGTTTCTGCGCAAATTTATTTGGAAAACTTTAGGTGAAATATCCTATTGATATGTAAAGTATTACCTGTGGCTGACAAAAATCCACAATGCATATGACTCTAACTCCTAGCCAACTTGTTGGCGATAACTTCTTTAACTACTTTAACTACAAATACTAATACAGAAATAGTCTTATAATTCTGCATCTTATTTAAATACAATATAAAGTAAAAAGATTATGGCAAACATGAATGTGCCGCGTCCTACAGACGCAAGTATTATTCTGACGTATCGCTGCCCGATGCGTTGCGTGATGTGTAACATTTGGAAAAATCCTACTGATAAGAAAGAGGAATTAAAAGCCTCTGATCTTCGTTCGCTTCCCAAATTAAAATTCATAAACCTGACAGGTGGTGAACCTTTCATCCGTGAAGACCTGGATGAAATAGTTGAAGAGTGTTATAAGCATACTGACCGCATTGTGATATCTACGTCGGGATGGTTTCAGGATAGGGTAATAGCTTTGGCTAAGAAATTTCCGAACATCGGTATTCGCATATCTATTGAAGGACTGGCAGAGAAGAATGATGAGCTTAGAGGCCGTCAGGGAACTTTTGACAAAGCTATCAAGACATTAAAGACTCTTCAGAGTATGGGTTTGAAGGATATTGGCTTTGGTTGTACTGTGAGCAACTATAACTCGGGAGACATGCTCAAACTATATCAGCTATCTCTGTCAATGGGACTGGAGTTTGCGACAGCTGCATTCCATAATTCTTATTATTTCCATAAGGGGGATAACAAGATTACAAACCATGACGAGGTGTGCGGAAACTTCAGAAAACTCATCGACTGGCAGCTGAAGGAGAAGAGCCCGAAGAGCTGGTTCCGTGCATGGTTTAACATGGGACTGATAAACTATATTGAAGGTAACCGCCGCATGCTGCCATGTGAGGCCGGTACGGCTAACTTCTTTATTGACCCGTGGGGAGAGGTGATGCCGTGTAACGGACTGGAGACAAGAATGGACGACAAGAACGCCGATAACAAGACAAAGCTGGACGGCGACGACATGACTGTGGCAGAATATAACGAGAAGCTGGCTGCTGACCCAAACAACGTGTCGAACGACAAACTGAAACCGGCAGGAAGCGACACGCCGAAGAGCTGGAGCATGGGCAACATACACGATGCCGACTTTATGACTATATGGAACAGCGAACAGGCTGCCAGAGTGCGCGCGAAGGTACGCAAATGCCCGAAGAACTGCTGGATGGTTGGCACGGCAAGTCCTGTGATGCACAAATATATAAAGTATCCGCTGAAGTGGGCTTTGAAGAACAAGCTACGCTCAATGCAAGGCAAACCTGCCTGCTTAGACTTTAAATACTGCGAAGTAGGACAAGACCCGCAACAGGGAGACTTGAACTTTGACCGCTAAATATATAGGGGAGTTGACAAATGTTAATTCCCCTAATTATTAATTTACACTATTAAATGAAAACTGATAGAATTGTTTCATTAGACATAGCTAAAGCTATTTGTATAATCCTTGTAGTTGTTGGACATTACATCCCGGACAACTCTCCGGAATGGTATAAATTGATACATGACGTAATATATACATTTCACATGCCGTTGTTTATGTTCGCAAGCGGATATGTGTATATCGCGACTAAAAAAGATATTGGATATGGTGACTTCATCGTAAAGAAAATAAAAAGATTGATGGTGCCATATTTAACGACATCTGTCATAGTGATAAGCATAAAGATGTTGACCCAAGGAAACATGAGTGTGGATAATCCCGTTACATGGACGTCTTATTTTAGAATGTTTTATTTGCCTGAAGCCGGCTATTTCTTGTGGTTTATATGGGCGTTATGGTGGATGTTTGTATTGTTACCGATATTTAAAACCAAAAGGAGCAGAACAATATTATTTTTAATCTGCTTAATTATTCATTACATACCTATGGCATTGCCTAAAGAGTTTTGTATAGCAGAATGTAAAAACATGTTGGTATTTTTTACTTTAGGCGTATTTGCTTTTGAAAACGGCTTTATATATAAATTCTTAAAGGATTATTCAATAAACAAAGTTATTTTTGCAATAATGGCTTTTGTTGTTTGTGAATATTTATATTTTTCAGATTTAAATTCAGATGTGCTGAAAACAACATTAAACATTCTACTGCCCTACATAGGAATATTCTTTGTAATTGAAATATCAAAACTTATCTGCAAATATCAAGAAGTGGGCAAAAATCATATTCTGATGATTGTGTCTATGTCGTCTTATATAATATATCTATATATCTATTTCACACAACATTTGAAGGATTTGCAAAAGCTGTATTCCGAAAATTACCATTAGACAGCAATTTATGGTATGTATTTTTGCCTGAAGCGATTGTGGTTATAGCTGTAGGTGTAATCATTCCTATGTTGTTACATAGATATGTTTTAAAACGTTGGCAGCTTACACGTACATTATTTGGATTATAATGTTTATAAAAATATAAACGTATTTACTTTATCCTTCTGCCTCTAATCAACAGCCAAAGGGCGGAGAGGCACGAAAGAAGAATTATGCCGGCGTGTTGGGCTGATTCTTTTATATTGAGAAAAAACTTTGACATGGACTTTTGCTTATGATGAGGCAAAAGTAATGATTTATTTTTAATCCGGAAAATTTTATGAAAATTGTTGTTACCGGTACCCGTGGCATCCCTAATGTCATGGGCGGAGTGGAGACGCATTGCGAGGAACTGTTTCCGAGAATTGCAGCCATGGGCGAAGACGTAACGGTGATAAGGCGTAAAAGCTATGTCAGCGACGGCCTGAAAGAATGGAAAGGCGTAAAGCTGGTGGACATTGAGACACCGAAAAAGAAGTCGTTTGAAGCCATTATACATACGTACAGAGCCATAAACAAGGCGAAGAAACTGGGGGCAGACATACTGCACATACACGCCATAGGGCCGGCTCTGCTGGTGCCATACGCCAAGATGCTGGGCATGAAGGTGGTGTTTACGCATCATGGCCCTGACTATGACAGGGACAAATGGGGCAGGGCAGCCAAAGCGGTGCTGAAGCTGGGTGAGCGCATGGGGTGTATGTTTGCTGACGACGTAATAGTGATCAGCGACGTGATACGCAACCTGATTAAGGAGAAATACGGACGTACAAAGAACGTGCATCTGATATATAACGGCGTGTCGGAGCCTGAGGTATGCGACTATCCCGAGTATTTTGAGGAACTGGGCATCAGGAAGGGACGCTACATATTGGGCATGTGCCGCTTTGTGCCGGAAAAGAACCTGCACCATCTGGTGGAAGCGTTCGGGAGAATTAAAAATGAAAAATTTAAAAGTAAAGACGGCGGCGACGATGACATAAAGCTGGTGCTGGCTGGTGACACAGACTTTGAGGACGACTACTCAAGGGGACTGAAAGAGATGGCAAGGAAGAACGGCGTTGTGCTGACGGGATTTGTGAAGGGCCGTAAGCTGCACTCGCTGCTGACTAACTGCATGTGCTACTGTCTGCCGTCGAGTCATGAGGGCCTGCCGATAGCGTTGCTTGAAGCGATGAGCTACGGCGTGAAGGTGATAGTGAGCGACATACCGGCGAACCTGGAGGTGGGCCTTGACAAAGACGACTACTTCCCGGTGGGCAACGTGGACGAGCTGGCGAAGAAGCTGAAAGAGGTGATAAGCCGTGAGCCACAGCACATAGACTACGACATGGCAAAGTATGACTGGGACAAGATAGCGAAGGAGGTAAGAGGGGTATATTGTAATTTGGAGTTAAAGTAGTTAGAGTAGTTATCGCCAACGGAGTTGGCTAGGAGTTAAAGTCAAATGCTAACGTAGTGCTTGCGACAATAACCAACAAAGCTATTGTTCCGGCGGATCTGCGCTCCGCCGGAATTGAATATAAGGATTTATTTAATCCGATTACTTCCTATTTTGTTTTTAGGTAGTTAAAGTAGTTAGAGGAGTTATCGCCAACAAGTTGGCTAGGAGCATATTTAAGTTAAGAACTAAGAGCAGGCGCAAAGCGCAATTAAAAATGAAAAGTTAAAAGTGAAAAAACATGCGCAAATATTATTGGTAGTTAAAGCCTCCATGTGCAAACGTAATGCTTATAAGTAGAAGCCACAAGACTATTGGATTTTTCGCTTTTAACTTTTCACTTTTCACTTTCGTAAGATGCACTACGTTGCTATTGTGCCGGCGGATCTGCGCTCCGCCGGAATTGAATATAAGGATTTATTTAATCCGATTACTTCCTATTTCGTTTCTAGGTAGTTAAAGTAGTTATAGTAGTTATCACTAACGGAGTTGGCTAGGAGTTAGAGCCATATACTAACGTAGTGCTTGCGATAATAATACGCAACGCACATGTAGTAGCTCCATAGCCCATAAGCCTGTTAATACAGTCTCCTGTTCACTATATTTATACATAAAGAGGTCATGCCATTACTCCTGACGGGGTAGTGGCATGACCTCTTTTGCGTTGTATGGCTGAGTGTCGAAATGGCACATGTCATTTGGAGTTAAAGTAGTTATCGCTCACCTGGGTGAGCTAGTAGTTAGAGTCATATGCCATGTTGATTCTTATCGCAAGAACTACGTTTGCAATTGGATTTTTCGTTTTTCACTTTTCATTCTTCACTTAAACAATCACTATGTTTGCATTTATTTCGTGCAAGTTTAATGGATTTCTGCATTTATTTCATGCAATTTTGGCAGAATTCTGCATTTATTTTGTGCAATTCCTGTAAAATTTTTCATTTTGTATTGCTCTCACCTTTTTTTAAAAAGAAGATAAGCTGCATCTCAGCATAACGTTCAAGCACGCTTGACGATTCTGCTTTCGATTTGCATTATCTTTCACTATCTTTGAATAAGATAGGATGCGGTTCGGAAAAGTCAAAAATAAAAACTGCGTTTTTTATTTGTCTTTTCACTCACCTTTCACTATCTTTGCATTTATATATTATGTAATGATAGAAAACGTTTATGGAATTATCAATAAGTAATTTCGGCCCGATAAAAGAGGCAAATATAAATTTTGGCGACCTTACATTTCTTATAGGTCCGCAAGCAAGCGGAAAGAGTTTGTCTTTGGAACTGCTTAAGCTTATCATAGATAAATCTCATATCGTTTCAACCCTTCGAAATTATAATTTTATTTTGAGTAAAACGGATGCAAAGAATATCTTAGACTGGTATTTTGGCGAAGGATTATCAGGATTATTTAGGGAAGATACGAAGATAGTTTTAGATAATGAGGCGTTTTCTCCGCAAGATTTACTTAATGTAATATCTAAGCAAAAGGCTTCCGGACAGAGAAAAGAGTCTGTATTTTATGTTCCGGCACAAAGAATATTGAGCATATCGGAAGGACGTCCCAGAAATTTTATGGAATATGATACGTCTACTCCTTATGTGTTGAGATGGTTTAGCGAAACGTTACGCGTATTTATGCAGGGGGGAATGGGTAATCCTGACACAATATTTCCAATTAAAAGCCGACTGAAGGGAGCTGTAAAGAGATCGATAAACGATAATATTTTTCATGGAGGTAAGGTTGTTCTTGATAAAACAGGGGTGCAACGGAACATGAAAATGGAAGTGGCCGGTATGAAAATTCCTTTTATGGCATGGAGTGCCGGACAAAAAGAATTTATGCCGTTACTATTGGCAATATATTGTTTGTCAGGTCCTCCTACACAGGTCATTGATAAAAATGATTACAAATTGGCTATTATTGAGGAACCAGAAATGGGGCTTCATCCACGAGCAATACAGTCGGTGTTGTTGGAGATATTCGAACTGATTCAGAATGGCAAGAGAGTGGTTGTGTCAACTCATTCAACAACATTCCTTGAATTTGTTTGGGCGTTTAACAACTTGGTTGATTTGTCTGAAGAAGAGTTCAAGATTGCCATGTGTGAGATGTTTGGTATAAGCAGAAATTCAAATGCCGCAGGTTTGTTTGATAACTTGAAGGAGAAGACAATAAAAACGTTTTACTCGACAAAGTCGTATACAAAAGAGGGCGTAACATTCTCGGATATATCAACGTTAGATGCCTTTAATGAGGATACGGATATATCTGAATGGGGAGGACTATCTACATTTTCAAGCAGGACATCTGAAATAGTCAGCCGCTATGCAGAACAATAAGAAGAACAGCGGTATGACTAAATTTGAAAGTGCAGTGAGAAATACGCCTGATATTGCTGCCGGATACAAAAAGGGTATTCAAGCTTTTGGCGCAAATTCATCATGCGTGCAGGTGGATGATACAAGAAAACTGGAGGGAAGTGTAGACATTGATAAATGTACAAGAGATATTTATCCTGACAAGTCGCGCTGGGACTATGCTTTAGGTTATGACGAAAAAGCATACTTCATTGAGGTGCATCCGGCAAGCACAAGCGATGTGGCAACGATGATTGCGAAGTCAAAATGGCTGAAGGAATGGCTGAAAGAGAAGGCTAAAGATTTGGAGGTATTAAAGGCTAATGATAATTATTATTGGCTGGCAACAGGCAAAATAAAGATTTTGCCTAAATCAAGACAATATAGAATGCTTATGGAAAATAAGATTTTATTGCGTAGTAAATTTAAACTTCCGCTTGAATAGACTAAATATTTGTAATCGATATAATAGTGCACTAACAATAAAACGACTAAACCATGCTTTATCCATTATTATTTAGAAACAACTTCTTTTCGAAAATATGGGGCGGAAGCCTGCTGAAGAAACTTAAGGGCATAGAAGACAATGACCCTACGCCTATAGGCGAGAGCTGGGAGATAAGTGCCGTGCCGGGCAAGGAGTCGGTAGTGGGCAACGGTTCGCTGCAGGGACGCAAGCTTAACGAACTTGTGACGGAATATAAGGAAGAGCTGATAGGACGCACGGTGTATGACATGTACGGCGAGACGTTTCCGCTGCTGATAAAGTTTATCGACGCTGCGAAGGACCTGTCGATACAGGTGCATCCCAACGACGAGATGGCAAAGAAATATCACGACTCGTTCGGCAAGACGGAGATGTGGTATATTATGGACACAAAGCCGGGAGCTAAGCTCTACAGCGGCTTTAAGAGTCTGATATCGAAATATGAATATGGCAAGCGCATAGAGGACGGCAGCATCTGTGACGTGCTGGCATCGCACGACGTGAAGGAGGGCGACGTGTTCTACATTCCTTCAGGGCGCATCCATGCGATATGCAGCGGTACGCTGCTGGCAGAGGTGCAGCAGAGCTCTGACCTGACGTACCGCATATTCGACTATAACCGTCCGGGACTTGACGGCAAACCAAGGGCACTGCACACGGCGCTGGCATCGGAGGCGCTGGACTATAAGGTGGAGGACGACTACCGCACGCACTACACGCGCAAGATGAACTATCCGGTGCTGCTGGCGGAGAACAGGTTCTTTACGGTGAAGCTGCTGGAGGTGAACCGTGCCTTCCACAGAAAGCTGTATAAGTATGACAGCTTCGTGGTGTATATGTGTCTTGAGGGCAGCAGCGACATCGTGATAAGGTCGTGGAAAGGCGAGGAGCCAGAGATAAAGCAAGTGCATCTGACAAAGGGCATGAGTTGCCTCGTGCCTGCCTGCGTAGCCGACATGGACGTTGTGCCGAACAACGAAGACCGCGTGTCGAAGCTGCTCGAGGTGTATATTGATAATAAGAACTACTAGTTTAAGTGAAGAGTGAAGAGGGAAGAGTGAAGAGCAGGCGCGGAGCGCAAATAAAAATGAAAAATTAAAAGTGAAAAATCCATGTGATTTGTTGGTATTATCATTTGGAGTTAAAGTAGTTAAAGGAGTTATCGCCAACGGAGTTGGCTAGTAGTTAAAGCCAAATGCCTTGTTGATTCTATTCGATGTAATACAATTGACAATAATCGACGAAGCGCACGCACTACGTTTGCTAATGTGCCGGCGGATCTGCAATTGTCGTGCAAGTGAGAGCAGAAGCAAATTTCATTTGGTTATGCCGAGCGCAGCCGACAATCAATAGAATTAATCTGCCGGAATTAAATATAAGGATTTATTTAATCCGCTAAAAATACCGCTGTCTTACGAAAGTGAGAAAGTTAAGAGTGAAAAACGAAAAATCCATGTGCATTTTGGGATATTGTCATTGGGTGGTAAAATCATGTGGCAACATCGTGTTTGCGAGAATCCTTCACAAGGCACATGGATCTTTCGTTTTTCACTTTTAACTTTTCACTTATGTTATAACGTATCCAAATAATCATACAAGTCTGGCAGCTTATTGCGGTCAAATTCCAATTGTGTGGCTGTGTATGGAAGACCGGTAGGTGATACATTGTTTGCATTCTGCCCCCATAAACACTCCTTATTGTTTTCTATCTGTCTGCCGTTTGCTTTGTCACGTATCCATTCCCAAATCAGCCGTCCTAATTGGTCTGTAGTTTTGTTTATACCATGTCCGTTTTTACGGCAATACAATATGAACTCGTCATTTCCCATTTTAATTGTATTCATAAATTTTATGTTTTAAAGTTAGTATAAGAACAAAGTTACAATATTATAATGACAGAACGAAATTGTATGACATTTAATTTGAAAAAGCAGAAGTGAAGAGCAGGCGCAAAGCGCAATTAAAAATGAAAAATTAAAAATGAAAAACGCCTCAGTGCTATTGTTTTTTGGAGTTAAAGTAGTTAGAGTAGTTATCGCTCACTAAGGTGAGCTAGTAGTTAAAGTCATATGCTTTGTTGATTCTATTCGATGTAATACAATTGACAATAATCGACGAAGCGCACGCACTACGTTTGCTAATGTTCCGGCTGATTTGCAATCTGCCGGAATTAAATATAAGGATTTATTTAATCCGCTAATTTCCTATTTCACATTATATCACAATTTTATGCTAACATTGGCTATTGGATTTTTAACTTTTCATTTTTCACTTAAATTAGCGGTATTTTAAGCGGATCAGGAGATTAGCTGCGCTGAACTTCGTTTCTTATATTTGATTCCGGCAGATTGCAAATCAGCCGGAACAATAGCAACGTAGTGCGTGTTTAAGTGAAGAATGAAAAGTGAATAGTGAAAAATTCAAATGCATTGTTGGGTATTGTAATTAGTAATTAAAGTAGTTAGAGAAGTTATCGCTCACTAAGGTGAGCTAGTAGTTAAAGTCAAATGATTTGTTGATTCTATTCGATGTAATACAATTGATAATAATCGACGAAGCGCACGCACTACGTTGCTGTTGTGCCGGCGGATCTGCGCTCCGCCGGAATTGAGTATAAGGATTTATTTAATCCGCTAAAAATACCCTTATGACATGGATGGTATGACGAACGGGGACGGGATGCAAATTGTTATGTTATTATATGATGTTGACGGCTTTTCGGATGAAGAGCCGTTTATTTTTGTGTGATTATGGGGTGAGGAATGAGAAATGTGTCAGATGTGAGGGCGTGATGACGGGACATGATGTGCTGAAAAATGACTAAAAATGTGAGGACTGATGGTGTCTGACGGCATAAATGTATGATGAAAGACGAAATGGCGTATTGTAAGTAATCGTGGCTGTAAACTGCAATGTTTAAAGCTGTTTCTGTGAATGAGCGGGGATAGTGTTTTGATATCGCCGTCTTTTGTTTTAAATTGATATTTTAAGACGACGTGAGACGGCGGCCGGCCTTAAAATTTAATGAAATAATCTTTGTATTTTTAACCCATATTTTTTGCGACTTTTATTCTAAAATCCTATCTTTGTAAAGGCAGAGAGAAGGTTTGCGGCATGTTGTGGCGTCTTTGAGGCGACGGCCGGCAGCAACATTCTGCCATGCATCTAATAAGAAAAACATAAAGAAACTATACAATATTTTAATAATACTATGGCAAAGATAAAACAGATTGTGGAGTGCGTGCCCAACTTCAGCGAAGGACGCGACAAGAATGTTATAAAACAGATTACCGATGTGATTGAGGAAGCCGGCGGCGTAAAACTGCTCGATGTTGACCCGGGTGAGGCTACTAACCGCACGGTGGTTACTTTTGTTGGTGAGCCCGAGGCTGTTGTCGAGGCTGCTTTCAAGGCTGTTAAGAAGGCCGGTGAACTTATAGACATGCGCAAGCATCACGGTGCTCATCCGCGTATGGGCGCTACAGACGTGCTGCCGCTGGTGCCGGTAAGCGGAATAACTCTTGAAGAGTGTGCCGAGCTGGCAAGAAAACTGGCAAAGCGCATTGCCGACGAGCTGCAGATACCATGCTACTGCTATGAAGAGGCCGCTCTGAAACCTGAAAGACGCAATCTGGCCGTGTGCAGAGCCGGTGAGTATGAGGCGCTGCCGGAGAAGATGGGCGACGCCGACAAGGCTCCCGACTTCGGTGCAAGACCCTTTGACGAGGGCGTGGCACGCACGGGATGTACGGCTGTAGGAGCACGCGACTTCCTGATTGCCGTAAACTTTAACCTTAACACCACATCTACACGCAGGGCAAACGCAGTGGCCTTTGACGTGAGAGAGAAGGGAAGACCGGTGCGCGAAGGCAACCCGATAACAGGCAAGGTGAAGAAAGACGCAGACGGAAAGACGATAATGCAGCCCGGTACGCTGAAGTCGACAAAGGCCATAGGATGGTTTATCGAGGAATACGGCATCGCACAGGTGTCAATGAACATAACTAACATCAATGTTACGCCGCTGCACGTGGCATTCGACGAGGTGTGCCGCTGCGCTCAGAACAGAGGGCTGAGAGTAACGGGAACAGAAATCGTTGGTCTTGTGCCAAAACGTTCTATAGTAGACGCCGGAAAGTATTTCCTTGAGAAACAGCACAGATCGACAGGTATTCCTGAAGAAGACATAATGAACATAGCCGTGAAGTCGATGGGACTCGACGACCTGCGTCCGTTTGTACCCGAGGAGAAGGTTGTGGAGATGCTGCTCGAGGCCGACCAGAAGAAGGCAAAGAGACTGACGGCGCTGACAGTGAAGGGATTTGCTGACGAGACAGCAAGAGAATCTCCTGCACCCGGCGGCGGATCAGTGGCTGCATACATGGGAGCACTGGGTGCTGCACTGGCAACGATGGTGGCTAACCTGTCGGCACACAAGCCCGGATGGGACGACCGCTGGAACGAGTTCAGCCAGTGGGCAGACAAGGGCATGGTGCTCGAGACAGAGCTGCTGCGCCTCGTTGACGACGACACAGAGGCCTTTAACCGCATAATGGCAGCCTTCGGAATGCCGAAAGGAACAGACGAAGAGAAGCAGCTGCGCTCAGAGGCCATACAGAAGGCAACACTGTTTGCTGCACAGGTGCCGCTGGAGACAATGAAGACATCGGCACAGGTGTTCGAACTGTGCAGGGCAATGGTAGAGACAGGCAACCCGAACAGCGTGTCTGACGCAGGCGTTGGCGCACTGGCAGCAAGAGCAGCCGTGATGGGTGCCGGACTGAACGTCAAGATAAACGCTTCGTCGCTGAAAGACCAGGATGCAGCCAAGGCTCTGATAGGTGAGGCTGAGGCGCTGATGGCTGAGGCTACAAAGCAGGAGGCTGAGATAATGCAGATGGTTGAGCGAGTAATCAGCGGTAACTGATTGAGGCAAGACCGAGAGAAAAATAACGAATAAACAACAGAAAAATCCTAAATATTATGACAAACGAGGAATTTAAGGCGGCGATACGTGCCGGCATACCAGACGTGCTGCCGGAGCCGCGTGAGTATGACAAAGAAGTGAACCATGCGCCAAAGCGTAAGGAGATACTTACAGAAGACGAAAAGAAGCTTGCACTGCGCAATGCCCTGAGATATTTCCCTAAGAAATTCCACAAGACACTTGCACCGGAGTTTGCTGCCGAGCTGCGCGACTACGGACGCATATATATGTACAGATTCAGACCTACATACGACATGTATGCACGCAGCATTGACGAGTATCCGCACAAGTCGGAACAGGCTGCTGCCATCATGCTCATGATACAGAACAACCTGAACCCGGCAGTGGCTCAGCATCCTCATGAGCTTATCGTATACGGAGGCAACGGTGCCGCATTCCAGAACTGGGCACAGTATCTGCTGACTATGAAGTATCTGAGTGAGATGACAGACGAGCAGACGCTCGTGATGTATTCAGGTCATCCGCTGGGACTCTTCCCGTCGCACAAGAATGCTCCGAGAGTGGTTGTTACAAACGGTATGGTGATACCTAACTACTCAAAGCCTGACGACTGGGAGCGCATGAACGCACTGGGCGTCAGCCAGTATGGACAGATGACAGCCGGATCGTATATGTATATCGGTCCGCAGGGCATCGTTCACGGCACAACGATAACCGTGCTCAACGCTGCACGCATGCAGATGAAGAAAGAACCGGGCCGCAAGGACATACACGGCATGCTGTTCGTGTCGTCAGGTCTTGGCGGTATGTCAGGTGCACAGCCTAAGGCAGGAAACATAGCCGGAGTGGTCAGCGTTGTTGCCGAGATTAACCCCAAGGCTGCACAGAAACGCTATGACCAGGGCTGGGTGGACGAACTGCACTCTGACCTGAACGAACTGATACCGGCGATAAGAAAGGCCGTAGAGGAGCGCAAGACTGTGTCTATGGCATACGTGGGCAACGTGGTTGACCTGTGGGAGCGCCTGGCAGAAGAAAACATAAAGGTAGACCTTGGCAGCGACCAGACATCACTGCACAACCCATGGGCAGGAGGATATTATCCTGTTGACATGACATTTGAGGAGTCGAAGCAGATGATGGCAGAGAATCCCGAACTGTTCCGTGAGCGTGTGCAGGCATCTCTGCGCAGACAGGTTGCTGCAATCAACAAGCTGACAGAGCGCGGCATGTACTTCTTCGACTACGGCAACGCATTCCTGCTGCAGTCAGAGCGTGCTGGAGCCGACATCATGGCTGCCGACGGCAAGTTCAGATATCCTTCATACGTTCAGGACATCATGGGTCCGATGTTCTTCGACTACGGCTTCGGTCCGTTCAGATGGGTATGTACATCAGGCAAGCCCGAAGACCTGGCTGTAACAGACCGTCTGGCTGTAGAGGTGCTCGAGGAGATATGCAAGACAGCACCGGAGGAGATACAGCACCAGATGGAAGACAACATCCACTGGATAAAGGAGGCCGGCCGCAACCATCTCGTAGTAGGCTCACAGGCACGTATATTGTATGCCGACGCCGAAGGCCGCGCAAAGATAGCTCTGGCATTCAACGAGGCAATAAAGAAGGGCGAGATAACACGTCCGGTAGTGCTTGGCCGCGACCATCACGACGTATCAGGAACAGACTCTCCGTTCCGTGAGACAAGTAACATATACGACGGTTCGCAGTTCTGTGCCGACATGGCTGTTCAGAACGTTATAGGCGACTCGTTCAGAGGTGCCACATGGGTATCTATCCACAATGGTGGCGGAGTAGGCTGGGGCGAAGTTATCAACGGCGGCTTCGGCATGATGATAGACGGAGGCGAAGACAGCGCACGCCACATACGCGAAATGCTGTTCTGGGACGTAAACAACGGTATCGCACGCCGCAGCTGGGCACGCAACGAAGGCTCTATACACAGCATTGAGCGCGAAATGGCACGCACCCCGAACCTGAAGGTTACGATGCCTAACTTCGTGGATGATGAGATAATAGATAACGCAGTGAAGTAAATTCAGTAGTTAAAGTAGTTAGAAGGAGTTAAAGTAGTTAAAGTCAAATGCCTTGAAGTAATTAAGTAAATAATTAAGGACTAAGAAACAATGTCCTGATTATGAAACAAGATTAGGCGTTAGTCAATTATGAATTATAATTTATAATTGTGTGTCTACAAGACATATGACTTTAACTCCTTTAACTACTCTAACTCCTTTAACTCCTAAACACACACACATAACTTTAAATTTAAATACACAATGATTCACCAAATATCAGCAGAACATCTCACGATTGAACGTATCGGTGAGATAATAGAAAAAGGTTATAAACTCGAACTTAGTGAAGACGCACGCAAGCGCATCGTACGCTGCCGTGAATATCTCGACAAGAAGATAGAAGAGACAGAGAAGCCTATCTATGGCGTAACAACAGGATTCGGCTCTCTCTGCAACGTGTCTATCGGCAACGACCAGCTTTCGCAGTTGCAGATAAACCTGATGATGTCGCATGCATGTGGCACAGGCGACCGCGTGCCTAACGATATAGTAAAGATAATGCTGCTGCTGAAGATACAGTCGCTGAGCTACGGATACTCAGGCTGCAAGCTCGATACCGTAGAGAGACTTGTCGACTTCTTCAATAACGATGTTTATCCTATTGTCTACATGCAAGGCTCACTTGGCGCATCCGGCGACCTTGTGCCTCTGGCACACCTCTGTCTGCCGCTCGTAGGACTCGGTGACGTAGAGTATAAGGGTAAGGTGATGACTGGAGCAGAGATGCTGAAGGAGAACGGATGGGAGCCGATACAGCTCGGATCTAAAGAAGGTCTGGCTCTGCTCAACGGAACACAGAACATGAGTTCGTTTGCCGTATGGGCATTGCTGCAGGGCGAACGCCTGAGCAAATGGGCTGACAAGATTGCTGCCATGTCGCTCGACGCATATTATGGACTGGTGTCTCCTTTCACAGACGCCGTACATCAGGTAAGACCTCACAAGGGCCAGATACAGACAGCCGCAAACATGAGGCAACTGCTTGAGGGCAGCGAGATAATAGAGAAGCCCAAATCGTATGTTCAGGACCCGTATTCGTTCCGCTGCATTCCGCAGGTTCATGGCGCAGCAAAGGACTCAATGGCATACGTTAAGTCAGTGATCGACACTGAAATCAACTCGGCAACAGACAACCCGACTGTATGTCCTGACGAAGACCTGATTATCTCTGCCGGAAACTTCCACGGAGAGCCTATCGCACTGCCAATGGACTTCCTTGCAATGGCACTGAGCGAACTGGCTAATATATCAGAAAGACGAATCTACAAGCTCGTGTCGGGCACAAGAGACCTGCCAAGTTTCCTCGTTGCAACTCCAGGCGTAAACAGCGGATTTATGATTACACAATACACAGCTGCGTCAATAGTAAGCCTTAACAAGAATCTGTGCTCGCCTGCATCAGTAGACAGCATACCTTCTAGCCAGGGTCAGGAAGACCATGTCAGCATGGGTGCCAACGCTGCAATAAAGCTCTATAAGGTGGTGCTCAACACTGAGCGTGTGCTGGCAATAGAGCTGTTTAATGCTGCTCAGGCTCTTGAGTTCAGACGTCCGCTGAAGTCGTCGCCTGTAATCGAGAAGCTGCATGATGAATACCGCAAGGTAGTGCCGTTCATCGTGAACGACGAAGTGATGTATCCTCACATAAAGAACTCTATTGACTTCCTGAGAGAGCATGCCGAATAAGCATGACGCCAAGGAAAACGTAAAATAATCAAGCCGATGAGACTGCTTGTAAAGAATATAAAGACACTGGTCGGAATAGACCGGCACGGCAAGCTGAGGCTGCAGGGCAGCGAGATGCAGACGCTGGAGCAGATAAACGACGCCTATCTGACAGCCGAAGACGGACTGATAACCGGATTCGGCACGATGGACAGTCTGACGGATGCTGAAGCTGCTGCAGATACCGTTGTCGACGCCGAAGGCGGAACGCTGATGCCGTCATGGTGCGACCCGCATACCCACATAGTGTATGCGGGAAGCCGCGAGGGCGAGTTTGTCGACAAGATAAGAGGCCTGAGCTATGCCGAGATAGCCAAACGCGGCGGAGGCATACTCAACTCAGCCGACCTGCTGCACACCATGACAGAGGACCAGCTCTATGAGCAGGCCATGAGGCGTGTGCGCGAGGTGATGATGAAGGGTACGGGCTGCGTTGAGATAAAGAGCGGCTACGGCCTTAACACCGAAGACGAGCTGAAGATGCTGCGCGTGATAAAGCGCATAAAGGAGACGGCACCTATAAAGGTGGTGTCTACATTCCTTGGTGCGCATGCAGTAGGACGCCAGTACACCCAGGACGAATATGTACGTCTTGTTGTAGAGGAGATGATACCAGAGGTAGGGCGCGAGCATCTTGCCGACTATGTAGACGTGTTCTGCGACGAAGGCTTCTTTACCCCTGAAGAGACCGACCGCATACTTGAGGCCGGAGCAAAATGGGGAATGCTGCCCAAGATACATGCCGACGAACTGGCATCGTCGGGCGGTGTAGAGGTAGGCGTGAAGCGCAATGCCTTGTCTGTAGACCATCTGGAGAGCATGACCGAAGAGGAGATAGAGCTGCTGCGCGGCAGCGGCACTATGCCTACGGTGCTGCCCGGTACGTCGTTCTTTCTTAATTTGCCTTATGCACTGGCACGTAAGATGGTTGACGCCGGACTTGGCGTTGCCGTTGCCAGCGACTATAATCCAGGATCAACTCCATCGGGCGACATGAAGTTTATTGTGTCTCTGGCATGCATCAAGCTGAGACTGCTGCCTGCAGAGGCCATCAATGCCGCCACGATAAACTCGGCTTATGCTATGGGGCTCAGCCGCGACTACGGTTCGATAGCCGTGGGCAAGGTGGCTAACTTCTTTATAACAGAGCCGATACCTTCGATTGACTACATCCCTTATGCCTACACGTCGCCTGTGATACGCCGCGTGTTTGCCCGAGGGCAGGAAATAGGCTTCTGACCACAGGCCGGCAAACAGCCTGCGGAAAGTATTAGATGTTAGTAATAAATATAGCTTTTGCGCAATCGCGGCATAAGGTGTTATGCCGCATTGCGCACTTTTTGTTTTTATATGCAGCCATTGTTCGTGGCTGCTTTTATTTTAGTCTAGTATTTAGCTTGTGCCATTTCTGTTGTGTCGCCATATTGCATTTTGTAATGCGCGTGAGCAGAATGTGTCCCGATTATGTTAAGTTGAGTGTGCAAAATGAAAGCAGACAAGTGCGTATATTTTAAAAATATTACTATGTTTTTAACAAAAATATTTTTATCTGTCAGGTTTTTTATTGTAATTTTGCGCCCTGAAAATCAAATGTAACTAGATTATTGGTGTCCTTCAAACCATTCCTGCATATCTTGACTTATTGTAACAATAGGACAACTGTGCCATGTCTGGTAAGAACGGGCATGTTAATTGCCTTAATACTTGCGTAAAGAAGGCTCATGGATGTTTGCAGGACAACGGTATAACTAGATTTATAATATGTAGCATGCCTTTTAGATAAAGAGCATCAAGGTGTTTAGTTAAGGTGAAAGATTAATTCTGATGAAATCGCTTAAACTGTTATTATTGCTGAGTATGTTGCCTCTTGCCGCGGCATTTGCCGGAGGCGACACGCTTAGATATAAGCTGGAGACGTCTGCCAATGTGTCTACGGGCGACTATGCCCCTATGTGGTTTACGGCCAACCGCTATGGCCTGTCTGGTGTAGAGCCGTGCAGCGGATATCTCAGAGCGGGTGTAGACTATGCCGGAATGTTTGGTGCCGACTGGCGGCTGGAGGCAGGACTCGACTTGGCCGGAGCCGTTAATCAGACTTCAGACTTTGTCGTTCAGCAGGCTTTTGTCGATGTGTCATGGCGCAATATAACGCTGAGCATAGGCAGCAAGGAGCGCGAAGCCTTTCCGCTGGACAAGAACATGAGGCTAAGCAGCGGCATGATGGTTGAAGGGCCAGGGGCACGTCCTGTGCCGCAGGTGCGTCTTGAGGTGAAGGAATATCAGAATCTGCCTTACACCAAAGGATGGGTGGCTGCCAAGTTTCATTTCGGCTACGGATGGCTGACAGACGGCGACTGGCGGTCGGACTTTGTAAAGCCAGGCGAGACGTTCACCAGAGGCGTGATATATCACAGCAAGTCGGCCATGCTCAGAGTGGGAAATCCAAAGAAGATACCAGTTACGATGGAAATCGGAATGATCGAGGCGGCGCAGTTTGGCGGAAGCAAGTGGCGCAAGAATGACGACGGAACCACAACGTGTGTGGCAAAGATGCCCGGCGGGATAAAAGAATATCTGAAGGCCATCATACCTATACAGGAGAGCACGCTGCAGAACGTGGAGGGCAACCATGTGGGAAGCTGGAACTTTGCGCTCAACTATACGGCGCCGACATGGAAGCTGAGATGCTATTACGAGCATTATTTCGATGACCACTCGCAGCTCACGTGGCAGTATGGACGCTGGAAAGACGGGCATATAGGCGTGGAACTAACGTTGCCGGAGAATCCTTTTGTGTCAACTCTGCTGTGGGAAGGGCTGTGCACAACCGATCAGACCGGACCTCTGCTTTATGACGGTGTTGGCGGTTCGTTTCATGAGATACAGATGAGCGGCGGCGACAACTACTATAACCACGACTACAACTGGCAGCACTGGGGTATGGGAATGGGCCATCCGTTTCTGCCCGGACCAATATATAATGCCGACGGAACCAATATGTTCAGGAGCAACCGCGTAAAGGCTCACCATATAGGCATTGGCGGCAATCCGTCTGACGAGTGGTCGTATCGCCTGCTGCTGTCGTACATGCGCCATTGGGGAACATACAAGGTGCCGCTCGACTGCATGATGCGTCAGGGAAGCACGCTGGCAGAAGTGGCATACAGTCCGCGTAAGGCTGCGGGATGGAACTTCAGACTGGCCTGCGGATACGACAAGGGCAGCTATATAGGCGACAGCATGGGCTGCATGATAACAATAACCAAAACAGGAGTTTTATGGTCAAGATAATAGGATGGATCGTTGCTGCCGTCATGGCTCTGACTATGGCCGGCTGCGACTTTAAGGAGCCTGTAAACAGTGATATAGAAGGATTCTGGAAACTGGAACGCTTTGAGACGAGGGCCGACGGACGCATGCACGAGTGTACGCGCCTTTATTACAGCATAACGAGATATGTGGTTGAGGTGTCCGAGAAGCAGGGCCCCAACGGTTACGGCACATACATAGGCCGCTTCGGATATGAGGACGGAGAGACAAAGGTGGTGATGAAAGACTTTAAGCAGAGGGCTGCTACGAGCGACAACGGCGTTGACGCTACCGTGGAAGACCTGCTGCCGTTCGGAATCAATTCTACTGAGACAACCTTTGATGTGGTGGTTGCAGACGGCGACAATCTTGTATTGCGCTCTGATTATGCCACGCTGCAGCTCACGCGCTTCTGATTTGTCCTGAAAAAGACATCATGGTTCAGCTGCATTGTTGATTTATATCTGATGCGTTGTCGTCAGTATTCCCCTTTATGCCATTTTTTATGGCATTATTTAGTGTATAGCGGCCCATGTCCGTCTTTCCGTTTACCGTATTTATTGTTGCCGCTGAAGATTGCCGTGCGATGTAAATACGCGCTTTTGCTTTCAAATAAACTTAAATACGGCCGTATGCCGCAGCATTGTGTCATTGATGGGCGTCTGTGTCGGTTCAACATGACACCATGCGATACATTTGTTTATTACAATTTAACCCAAATCGGTCATTAGACAGCATATTATTTTATCAATTTTGTGCATTGATGCTTTCAGCCGGTCTTTTTGTTTCTATTGGCGTCTTTTAGTCAGATTTTTCTTGACATAGCCCGCTATGACTGCGAAAAATCTAACGAAAATCCGCTCAATATAAAGCAAAAATCCCGACCGAATCCTAATGACTGATTTGGGTTAAAAGACCTTTATTATTTTGTTATATTCACAACTTGCATTATCTTTGCACAAAAATATGCAGCGTTACGGCGGCTAAAGCCCGTTTATATGTCGTGTGTACTGTTGCCGTTGCGTAACGAAACCGTGTAAATTTAATGAGCAGACGTTTATATCCTATTCTGAATTTTATAAGTCACAACAAATATTGGATTGTGATAATTTTCGGTGTCCTCATTGTCGGGTTCCTCGATGAGAACAGCCTGCTGAAGCATGTGCGCAACAGAATACTCGTGAGCGAGCTGAAGGAGCAGATAGATGCCTACAACATGCAGTATGAGCAGGACGAACAGAAGATAAAGGAACTGAAGCGCAACCCTAAGGCCATCACAAAGATAGCTCGCGAGAACTACTTTATGAAAGCCGACGACGAGGATATATTCGTGCTTAGTGATGACCAAAAACCAGTAACAGATAACGATGAAACAGCTAAATAAACTGCAGACTATTGTTCTGCTTTCGGGTGCGGTGCTCATGGTGGCCGGTGCCGGACTTTATGTCTTTGGCACGATGCTCATGGCTTCGTGGATATTTCTTGTGGGTGCCTTGTGCTTTGCTTCTATGCAGATGATGCAGACCTACAGCGGCAACAACTTCACCATCAGGCGTCTGCGCCGTATCATGGTCACGGGCGACGTGCTGTTTATTCTTTCGGCACTGCTGATGGTCGAAAACTCTTATGGCCTGCTGCTGCCCCTGTTTCTCAAGCTTTCGCCCGACGGATACTTCAATTACGTCACTTATGTTCACAACAATTGGGTGCTCCTGCTCCTCGTTGCTGCCATGCTTGAGATTTATACAACTCACAGAATATCAGGCGAGCTGGCTAAAGAGGCAAAAAAACTCTAAAAGTCAGTGTATTTATTTTAAATTGCATGAAAAATTTTTCTTACATCGATAATACGTTGTAATTTTGTGCTAATATTACAAAACAAGGTTATGGTTAAGACTCTTTTAACTCTTCTGGGGGCTTTTGCCGTGTTTACGTCGTGTGTAAACTCTTACAACATTCAAGGTTCATCTAATGTTCCTACGTTAGACGGCCGCATGCTGTTTCTTAAGGTTTATGAAGGCGACGACCTGAAGAATATCGACTCTTGCGACATCGTTCACGGACAGTTTCATTTTTCGGGGGCGCTCGATTCTACGCGTATAGCAACTCTCTTCATGGACGATGAGAGCCTTATGCCTGTGGTGCTCGAGAGCGGCGAAATACAGATAAAGATAGACAACACACAGCAGAAGGTGAGCGGAACGCCGCTTAACGACAAGCTGTTTAAGTTTATCGAGAAGTACAACCAGCTGGAGAGCGAGGTTGGCGAACTGGGCCACCTGCAGAGTCAGGCCATAATGGACGGACACGACATCAACGAGGTGAACGCAAAGCTGTCGCAGAAGGCTGCACAGATTGTTGAGAAAGAAGACAAGCTCGTAACGTCGTTCATCGTTGAGAATTTCGACAACGTGTTGGGTCCGGGCGTGTTCTTCATGATTACAGCCGGCCACAGATATCCCGAATTTTCACCCTGGATTGAGGATATAATGAGCAAGGCAACTGACAACTTCAAGAACGATCCTTACGTGCGCGATTATTACCGCAAGGCACAGCAGAACCAGGCTATAATGAACGGTACGGCAATGCCCGACGGAACAGACGACCCGACGCTGGCGCCTCCTACGCCCAACGAACTGGCACAGCCGGGATCAGAAGACTCTCTGAGCGAGGCTGTTGAGGGAGCAGAGTGACAAGGGAGTCAGGCTTAACCGCAAAAAAAGAACATATACAGGGGCTTTAAAAGATATTATGAGATTATTGATAAAAGACGCCACGCTGGTCAACGAGGGAAAGTCGTTCCGTGGCTCGGTTGTCTTGGAGAATGGTTTGATATCAGACATTCTCCAAGACAATTTTATTTCTGGCAGTGAACATTTTGATAAGGTGGTTGATGCTTCAGGATGTTACGTGCTTCCGGGCGTTATCGACGACCATGTGCATTTTCGTGAGCCTGGCCTTACGGCAAAGGCCGACATAAGTTCTGAGAGCCGTGCTGCGGCCTATGGCGGTGTTACGTCTTATTTCGACATGCCTAACACCGTGCCGCAGACCACCACGCTCGAGGCTCTCGAAGAGAAGCGCTCATTGGCGGCGGCAAAGAGCCACGTCAACTATTCGTTCTTCTTCGGTGCAACCAACGACAATGTCGACCTGTTCAGCCGGCTCGACGTTCATCGTGTGCCCGGCATAAAGCTGTTTATGGGCTCGTCAACGGGCAACATGCTTGTGGATCGCCGTGAGGCTCTCGAACGTATATTCAGCGAAGCCCGTGTCCCCGTCATGACACATTGTGAGGACACCGGTATAATCAATGCCAACATGGCTGCTGCAAAGGCTGCTCACGGCGACGATCCCGACGTGGCCCTGCATCCGCAGATACGCAGCGAGGAGGCTTGCTATAAGTCTACAGAGCTTGCCGTAAGCATGGCGCGCAAGCATGGCGCGCGTCTTCATGTGGCTCATCTTACAACGGCTCGCGAGCTGCAGCTGTTTGAGCCGTGGCACGATGCCATGCCTGATATAACGGCTGAGGCTGTGGTTGCCCATCTGTTTTTCTCTGACGCCGACTATGCCACGCTTGGCACAAGGATAAAGTGCAACCCGGCTGTAAAGACACTTGCCGACCGCGACGCTCTGAGGCGTGCGCTCTCCGACGGCCGCATATCAGTAATAGGCACCGACCATGCCCCCCATCAGTGGGCCGACAAGCAGGGCGGATGCGCCCGTGCGGCCTCAGGCATGCCCATGATACAGTTCTCGCTCGTGTCGATGCTCGAGCTTGTCGACAGCAATGTGCTGCCTATAGAACGGCTCGTAGAGCTTATGTGCCACAATCCCGCACGCCTTTTTGATGTGCGAGGGCGCGGTTTTCTCCGCAAGGGCTATAAGGCCGATGTCGTTGTTGTGCGCCCCGGCAGTCCATGGACGGTTACGAAAGACGTCATACAGAGCAAGTGCGGATGGAGCCCTATGGAGGGACATACGTTCAACTGGCGTGTGGTTCACACGTTCTGCAACGGCGTGCATGTCTATGACGACGGACGTTTCCTCGACTCTTGCCGTGGTGAGGAGATAGCCTTCAGATAATGGGCTGTAGTTGATGTTTAGTTAAAAATTAATCTTCTGAAAAAATGATTGCAAGGATATTCGTGCTTTTGGTGTTGATGATAATCCTGTCTGACATCTACATCGACAGAAGACTGCTGCGCCGTAAGACCAGGTATTTGTGGTGGCAGCGCCTGTTGTGGTGGACTCCGGGTATCATTCTCTTTGTCTATACGCTGGTGCTTACGTTCTCGCGCGACTTTGCGCCCGAACGTATCGAGTTGCTCAACGTTTATCTGTTTCTTTTCGGTGTACTGGCCATCCCCAAGTTTATCTTCGCCGTATGCTCGTTGCTCGGCTGGGGACATTGCCGCTATCATCACACAAAGAACAACTGGGGCAACCTTGTCGGACTGCTGCTGGCCATAGGTCAGATATATATCGTGGTCTACGGCAGCACCATAGGCTTCCGGAAGCTCGACATACGCCATGAAGACTTTTATTCTGCCGACCTGCCTCAGGCCTTCGACGGGTATCGCATAGTGCAGTTTAGCGATGCCCATCTCGGCACTTACCGCGGAAAGGACAAGAAGGTGTTTGAGCGTATTGTCGACAGCATCAATGCTCAGAAGGCTGACATGATAGTGTTTACGGGCGATTTGCAGAACATGTCGCCCGAGGAACTTTACGAGTTTATTCCGCTTCTGAGCAGCCTTAGCGCCAAAGACGGCGTATATTCCATTCTCGGCAATCACGACTATTCTGACTATATCAAGGCAGACGACGTTGTTAAGGTGGCCAATGAGCGTGAGATTATCAGTCGTGAGCGTGAATTTGGCTGGACGCTATTGCTCAACGAAAACAAGACCGTTAAGCGCGGCAACGACTCGATAATTGTTGCAGGCGTTGAGAACGACGGCCGTGGCGGTGAGCCTAAGCGCACAGACCTTAAGAAGGCGATGGCCGGAGTAGACAGTTCAAGCTTTGTGCTTATGCTTGCTCACGATCCGCGTCTGTGGCGCAAGGAAATCCTTCCCGGCAGCAAGGCGCAGCTTACTTTGAGCGGTCACACTCACGCCATGCAGTTCAGCGTCTTCGGCATGTCGCCGGCCAGACTGATGTATAGAGAGTGGGGCGGTCTGTATCATGAAGGCAACCGTGCCATCAACGTGTCTGTAGGCACCGGCGGCTTCATCCCCTTCCGCTTCGGAGCAAGCCACGAGATATCGGTTATTACGCTGCACAGGAAGGGAGCTTAAGTGAAGAGCAGGCGCAAAAGCGCAAATAAAAATGAAAAATTAAAAGTGAAAAACGCCTGACGGAAGTGAAGAGTTAAGAGTGAAGAGTGAAAAATCCAAATGCTAACGTAGTGCGTGCGAAAAGAACCAAGAAGGCTAATGTGCCGGCTGATCTGCAATCGGCCGGAATCTAATATAAGGAGAGTGAAGAGTGAAAAATCCAAAAGCTAACGTAGTGCGTGCGATAAGAACCAACAAGGCTAATGTGCCGGCTGATTTGCAATCTGCCGGAAATGAATATCAGGATTTATTTAATCCGATTACTTCCTATTTAGCATCACCTCATACTTTTAATGCAAACATAGCATTAAATTTTTCATTACTCACTTCATAAGGCAGCGGTATTTTTAGCGGATCTCAGATCCTTATATTATATTCCGGCGGAGCGCAGATCCGCCGGCACATTACCAAACGTAGTGATTATGAAGTTATGATAAGAATCAACAAGGCATTTGACTCTAACTACCAGCTCATCTAAGTGAGCGATAACTACTTTAACTCCCGCCTCGAAAGTACTGATCAGCCGGAACAATAGCAACGTAGTGCGTCTTACGAAAGTGAAAAGTTAAAAGTGAAAAACGAAAAATCCAAATGTATTGTGGTTTCTACTTGTAAGCAATACGTTTGCAATTGGATTTTTCACTCTTCACTCTTAGTTCTTCACTTAAATATGCTCCTAGCCAACTCCGTTGGCGATAACTCCTCTAACTACTTTAACTACTTAAAACGAATCTACTGATTCGGATTCTTCACATACCCCTGATATTTTGGAGTCAGGTCGGCCATAATCTCCTTATAGCTTATGTCCATGCGCTTGCTTATGTCTTCGGCACCCTGTCCTTCTGGGTATATCGGCTTATGTATAGTCAGTGTCAGCGGATGCCATTTCACCCAGAACCATTTGTTTGTCCTTGGCAGCACGTCGAAAGAGCCGTTGATGGTCAGCGGCACTACGGGCAGCTGAAGCTCGTCGGCAAGCATGAAGGCGCCACGCTTAAACGTACCCATATGACCTGTAAACGTGCGCGAGCCTTCGGGGAACACCACCACGCTCATTCCGTCCTTCAGCGTGTGGCGTGCCTTGTCGTATGTCTCCTTTACCTTGCTCGGGCCGCGCTTGTCTACAAATATCTGGTGAGACATCTCGCAGGCAAAGCCAACGAGAGGAATCTTGCGCAGCTGGTGCTTCATCATCCATTTGAAGTTGCGTCCCAGATGACCGAATATCAGAAATATGTCGAACGAGCCCTGATGGTTGCTCACAAACACATACGACTCGTTGTGCTTCAGGTTCTCGCGTCCCACAACCTTTACCGGCAGAAACAGCACCTTAAGTATGGCTGCTGCCCACAGCTTAGGCGGATAGTAGCCCCAGAAGTGACCGTTGCCAAGCACGCAGCCCACGCTCGTGGTGAGCGACGTAAGTATGGTGAGCACGAGTATTATCGGCAGCGCGATGCATATTTGATATATTCGGTAGATGTATCTCATTGTTAGTTGTTTTTATCGTTTTTTCGTTAGAATAATATTTGCGGTTAACCTGTCTGTGATGCCTGCTGCATCTGTGGCAGCCTTGTCTGCCTCGGTGAGCGTTGTCGTGTCTGATAAGCCGGGGCGCTCTTTCCCCTTGCTCGTCTTCTGATATTGCGCGGCTTGCGCTTTATGTCTGTATCGTCTTGCGTCCTTACAGACCGTTCGGCGTTGTTGTGGTTATGGTGTTGCAGCAGGGCAGCGGCCCTGCTGCATGTCCCTTCCTGCTGTCAGTCTTTAATCTTGGGATACTTGCGTGTCCATCCGTCCCAGCGCAGACGCATCACACCGAAGAAAGCCTCGCCGAATATGCCGCCGCTCATCTTCGACACGCCTTCACGTCTGTTGACGAATATCACGGGCACTTCCTTAATCTTGAAGCCTATCTTATAAGCCGTAAACTTCATCTCTATCTGGAAGCCGTAGCCCTTGAAGCGTATCTTGTCCAGCTCTATGGTCTCGAGCACGCGGCGCTTGTAGCACTTAAATCCCGCAGTGGTGTCGTGCACCTTGAAGCCCGTCACCATGCGCACATACTTAGATGCAAAATAGCTCATAAGCACGCGTCCTATAGGCCAGTTAACCACGTTCACTCCGCTCACGTAGCGCGAGCCTATGGCAACGTCGTAGCCCTCGTCGTGGCATGCCGAATAGAGGCGCGGCAGGTCGTTGGGGTCGTGACTGAAGTCGGCGTCCATCTCGAATATATAGTCATATCCGTGCTCCAGGGCCCATTTAAAGCCCGTTATGTATGCCGTGCCCAAGCCCAGCTTGCCGCTGCGCTCAATGATAAACAGACGGTCGGCAAACTCGCTCTCCATCAGTCGGTGAACTATAGCCGCGGTGCCGTCGGGCGAGCCGTCGTCTATCACGAGAATATTAAAACATTTTTCAAGCGAGAACACCGCCCTTATAATCTTCTCGATGTTCTCTTTCTCGTTATACGTAGGTATAATGACTATGCTGTCGCTTTTGTTCATGTCCTGAATGTCTTTTGTTTATGCGTGCTATATATGTCTTGTCTCCCTCCGGCTGGCGTCGTCATGGAGCCTTCAACGTTGTTGTCTTCTTCTTCAGATAAAGCAGCTCTCAGTCGTGCCCGTGCGTCCTGTCTCCCCGGTCAGTCCTGTCTGCCGCTTATCTTATTGCAAAGATAATGCAAACCGAGAGCAGAATCATCAAGTCTTGCTTGAATGTTATGCCTAGATGCCGCTTATCTTATGCAAAGATAATGCAAACCGCGAGCAGAATCATCAAGCTTGCTTGAATGTTATGCCTAGATGCAGCTTATCTTATGCAAAGATAATGCAAATCGAGAGCAGAATCATTAAGCTTGCTTGAATGTTATGCCTAGATGCCGCTTATCTTATTGCAAAGATAATGCAAATTGGCATAACTACAAAATAAAAATTTGCCAACGGAGCCATTATTTTTCGTCCTTGCCTTTTAAAATGACGTTTTTCAGTCAATTTGCTTTATTACATCACGTTTTGCGTAACATTATTTATGACTTTTTTATCAATCGCAATACCATAAACCATAGCTGCCCCGTAGTCCGTAACATTGACATGAGCGTTATTTCTTATTCCCAATAGCCCGATTAATATTTGTCAGCTCCCCAGTCCGGTCGCCTTTTCACGTCCATACATTTGCGTTATAAAAATAGTCTCGAAAAATCGTAATCATTTGTGTTGCTTTATGTTTTAAATTGAAAGATTGTGTCTTTGTATATGGCTTCTTGTTAAGCAAGTTCAATGTATTTACTTCTAAACTGTTAATGGCTGAGTTGTGCCTCGTAACTCGGCCACTTTTGCATCAAAAGTCATAGGTTTTTTATGCGTAAGTCATAGGTTTGTTTTTGGGGATGTGGTGATTGCACTTAATATGGTGACAATAAAATTATCAAAGTTACTGTGTCTTGAACCGAAGTTTTCTATTCGCGGAGCAATGGGATGTTATGTTCCATTTGTCAGAGTTATGAAAAATATCATGATAGGCATGATTTCGATCTTTGATATGGTTGAACAGTGCCCATATGGGCGTTTCATGATATGTTTAAGCGTATATTTTACCATCAGAACATCAAAAAACTTGCAAAAATCATCAGCCATACAAAATAATTCTATAACTTTGCCCTCAGTAATCGTAGCAATTATTGTTTGTAAATATTTGTGTTTCAGCACTATAAATATGCAATGATTTTCGCTAGTCACCAAAGTTACAGACGTTTACAATTCGTCTAACTCATATTAAATAAATCCAATAATGACATCAAAAGAATCAGATATAAAAGACATAATGGAACAGATTGTCCAATTCACAATAGACAGAGATTGGGATCAGTTTCATAATGGTAAAGACTTAGCTTTAGCATTGTCCATTGAAGCTTCTGAATTAAACGAAGCTTTCCTTTGGAAACGGCCTGAAGACGTTAATGTGGATAAAGTAAAAGAAGAATTAGCCGACATTATGAACTATGCTTTCCTTATTGCTGATAAATATAATTTGGATATAAAAGAAATTATATTATCAAAGTTGGCACAAAATGCCAAAAAATATCCGATTGATAAGTCTAAAGGGAATGCCAAAAAATATACTGAGTTATGATTGTATATCACGCTAGTAAAAAAAGATTTATTGATGATGTCTTCAATGGCACGATTGCAGATGATATTGACCATGCATTTTTTATTCATCTAGGGAGACATACATCTCCCAATGAAAAATTGTCATGGAAAAATTCAATGATGCATATGTATAAAGTTATTAACACATCGGACATTCCAGACAATTCGACTATTGCCATTGAGTATCAAATTCCACTTACCTCCAAACGAATAGACTTCATTATCTCTGGGATAGATGAGCGCAAACAACCCAACATGGTCATTATTGAACTTAAACAATGGGAACATGCAAAATTATCTAACAAATCCGGTATTATACAAACACATTTCCAACATGGTGAAAGTGAAACCGCACATCCATGCTATCAAGCTTGGTCATATGCGTATATGCTGCAAAACTATAATGAAACTATACGTGAACACCATATTCAACTTTTACCTTGTGCATTCTTACACAACTACCAAGAAGACCATATCATTTCTAATGAATGCTATTCAGAATATATAGATAAAGCACCTTTATTTCTAAAGAATGATGCAGGGAAATTACAAGATTTCATAAAGAAACACATTAGATATGGATCCAAAGAAGATATTGTCTGGTTTATAGATAAGGGGAAATTACGACCTTCAAAGCAGTTGGCTGATGCACTTACTTCGATGTTACAAGGGAACAAAGAGTTTATATTATTAGATGAACAAAAAATTGTATATGAGACTGCACTTAATCTAGCTCGAGAAGCATCAGCAAAACAAACAAAACATGTTCTCATTGTAGATGGAGGACCCGGCACAGGAAAAAGTGTTGTTGCCATAAACCTATTAGTTGAGCTGACTAAAGAAAATTTAGTTTGTCAATATGTATCCAAGAATGCGGCTCCGCGTGACGTATATACAGCAAAACTATCTAATAGCTTTAAGAAAAGCTTTATAAGTAATTTATTTGTTGGTAGCGGTAGTTTTATTAACGCTCCACAAAACACTTATGGAGCTTTAATTGTTGACGAAGCCCATAGACTAAACATGAAAAGTGGGTTATATAGTAATCTTGGAGAGAATCAAATTATAGAAATTATACAAGCCTCCCTCTTTTCTGTATTTTTTATCGATGATCGACAAAGAGTACATATAAAGGATATCGGTTCGAAAGCTGCTATACAAAAGTATGCAGAAACTTGTGGAGCTGTTGTACACACGACTAAGCTCACTTCTCAATTTAGATGTAATGGTTCAGATAGTTATCTAAGTTGGCTTGATAATACTTTACAAATAAGGGAAACTGCCAACATACGATTATCCGAAGAGGATTATGATTTCAAAATATTCTCAGATCCAAATGAACTTTTTAAGACTATTAAAGAAAAAAACAAGATAAACAATAAAGCACGTGTTGTAGCTGGATATTGCTGGGATTGGAATAGCAAGAAAAATCCCAACGACTACGATATTATTATACCTGAATTTAGATTCCAAAAGCGTTGGAATTTAAATTCAGATAAGAATTTATGGATTATAGGTAACAATTCTATAGAAGAAATAGGTTGCATACATACGTGTCAAGGATTAGAACTAGACTATATTGGTGTAATTATAGGTCTTGATATGCGTTATGAAAACGGACGAATCATAACAGATGTTAGTCAACGTTCTGGTAATGATCAGTCCGTTAAAGGATTCAAATCACTAATTAAACAAAACAAGGGTAAGGCTTTACAAGATGCCGATGATATTATAAAAAACACATATCGTACCTTGCTTACTAGAGGCATGAAAGGTTGTTACGTTTATTGTTGCGATAAACAATTAGCAGAATATTTTGCTGCACAGATTGAACCTCAACAAGAACCTATCAATGAAATAAGAATAGAGCCAGAAGTAAATGATGAAGTAAAATATATAGATTTTCTGCCATTATACTCAATAAGAGCTGCGTGTGGCTATTTTGGAGAGGGAGATATTGTTGATGAACTAGGATGGATGAAAGTGGAAGGCCTGGGGAAACTTAATCGCAATATGTTTATCATACAAGCTGTAGGACATTCAATGGAACCAGTTATACACGACGGGGATTATTGTGTTTTTAGAGCCAATCCTGCAGGTAGTAGACAAGGGAAAATAGTGCTGACTCAACATCATAATTTTTACGATACGGACTATTCTGGTAGTTATTCAATTAAAATATATTCGAGCAAAAAGACATATGATGAATACGGGAACTGGGCTCATGAAGAAATCTGCCTCCAACCTAAGAATTCAAGTTACTCACCAATAATAATTAATGAAGAAGAAAGTGATGAATTCAGAATCGTTGGAGAATTTGTTGGTATTGTACATCTTTAATGTCTATTTAAAATCTCAAATTATTCTTTGAAATCATTTCTAATATAGAAATACAGTCCAAAATTATTGCGTAATAATAGAAACAGAATTCAGTTGTAAGTTATTTCTTATATCTGGATTCTGTTTTCAAATATGATTAAAAATTGGTTCATAATTAATCCTCATTTCGAAATAGGTATAGACTGTTTTTTGCAAAGTTATCAATGGGGCAATGTTTTGTGTGCTCGATATAACAAATGTTTTTAAGTTTATGGATATTCATAATCTCATTGTATTAAATTACGTACTTGATAGTTTTGGCGACATTTATGAGGGTAAGCATATATTTTTCAACTTTAAGCAAAATATTTACAGAATTCGTTAAATTTACGGAAAATTTTTATTAAATTTGTATTTGTCATGGAAGTGGGTGTTTTTATGTAACTTTTTGATTTTCATCTAATAAAGATACAAAAAAATCACTTTTACACTTACTTTAAGTGTTTTCATATACAGAATTCACGTTAAATATTATTTTATATGACAGAAACCAACCGCATAGAATATAAAATAGAATTGACTCCGGAACTTGATATAGAGAAGGAGATTGTGGCGTTCCTCAATTACAAGGAAGGAGGATACATCTACATTGGAATAGATAAAGAAGGTTCAACTGTGGGTGTGGATGATGTTGACGATTGTATGCTAAAGCTGAAAGACCGCATCAAGCACAATATATCCCCTTCTGCAATGGGCCTGTTTGATATTGCAGAGGAACAAAAGGATGGGCGTAGTATTATCAAGATTACTGTGGCAAGCGGAATAGAGAAACCATATTTTAAAACAAAATATGGAATGACTCCACGAGGTGCATACATGCGTGTTGGAACATCGGCAGAACCGATGCCTCAAGAACAGATTGACCGCCTGTTCGCCATGCGGACAAGAAACTCCATCGGACGCATAGTATCCAACAGACAAGATTTGAGTTTTGAGCAGTTGCGTATCTATTATGATGAACGTGGCAAAAGACTTAATGATAATTTTAAACGAACATTGGAATTGCTTACAGGAGATGGAAAACTCAATTATGTAGCTTATCTCTTGGCAGATGAGAATGGCAATTCAATCAAAGTGGCAAAGTATTCAAGTCTTGACCGTTGTGATTTGGTAGAAAATAATGAGTATGGATATTGCTCCCTCATTAAAGCAACCAAAAGCGTCTTGGCCAAACTGGATATTGAAAACAAGGTTGCCGCTACTATTACACCTATGGAACGTATAGAAACTCCATTGTGGAACAAGGTTGCTTTACGTGAAGCAGTCATAAACGCAATAGTACATAACGATTACTCATTTGAGGTGCCACCTAAATTTGAGATATTTCCCGACAGGTTAGAGATAACATCAGCAGGGCGCTTGCCTGAGTCTCTTTCCAAAGAGGAGTTTTTCAATGGTATATCAATTCCACGCAACAAGGAGTTGATGAGAATTTACCGTGATTTGGAATTGGTCGAGTCGTTAGGCTCCGGCATTCCTCGCATTCTGAAAGCATACGGAGAAGAATGTTTCAAGTTTACCGACAATTTTATTCGCATAACTTTTCCTGTAACTGCTCATGATACTGCTCATGATACTGCTCATGATACTGCTCATGATATTGGTAATGTATCTGAACATATAAAAACTCTTGTCGCTTGTATAGATGGTGAAGTTGATAGAGAAAGTCTACAATTAACATTAGGAATTAAGCACCGGACATATTTTCGTAATACATATCTTAAACCATCTATAGATGAAGGATATATAGAGTTTACATTACCTAATGAGAAGCAAAGTAAGTTGCAAAAATATCGCCTTACGGGAAAAGGATTGGCATTGAAGGAGAAATTGAAACACAATGAGTAAATTATAAATAGGCACTTTTCCTGTATTTATTATGAGTAGGTTATGTAAATAGTTTATCTGAAAATAAAAATATGCTTTTTAATCCCCTCGGATTCGAGGGGATTAAAGTTATTATTAATAGTAAGTAAAAGTTTTTGTGTTACGGAAAATTTTATAAATTTGCGACAGACATTTTTCAAAAATAATTGCATACTAAAGCTGATATCAGTATGCGTGTTTGAACAAAGATAGTATATGACAATAAATAATTTGCTTAACGTCAAGTCTCGTGATGAACTGCGCGAATGGCTGATGCAGAATCATGATAAGGAGCCGGAATGTTGGGTTGTGGTGAAACGTGGAAGACCTGTTGACGACGGCACGTTCTGGTATATAGATGCTGTAGAAGAGGCGATGTGCTTCGGATGGATAGACAGCACGACAAAGAAGCTGGCAGACGGGGTGACGGCACAGAGGCTGTGCCCGAGAAAGCCGCGCAGCAACTGGTCGGAACTGAACAAGGAAAGATGTCGCAGGATGGAACGGCTCGGACTGATGACAGATGCCGGCAGAGCCGTGTTGCCGGATATGACGGACAAGGGCTTTGTGATAGACGATGATGTAATGAAAGAATTGAAGTCGGACCCTGTGGTGTGGCAGAATTTCTGCCGCCTGCCCGAGCTGTATAAGCGTGTGCGCATTGACACCATCCAGATAAAGAAGCGTCAGCCCGAGCTGTTCAGAAAGCGGCTTGACAAATTTATAGAAAACACCCGAAAAGGCGTTCTTTATGGTGAGTGGAATGATAACGGCAGACTGCTGATGTAATCAGCGTATGTTTCCTTATTAGAGCGTCAAAAAAAGTTCTGCAAAAGGATATCAAGGCTGCATTATAAAATATTTTCCATTTACACAAAATATTTTATAGTGCCTCCATCCACGGGTGCTACTAATGGAGAAATATTGAGACCTTTCTTCAGAAAGGACGGATTATACATAAAATATGATAACCTACGTCTGGCATCCCAAGCCAATCTGCCAATTTCCTCATCCCAAAGGATTACTTTTAACAACTGTACCATAAGTTTACGTTATTTAGAGTGTCTGACACGTTGCGCCTTTTTATCGTCCTTACGCATCAGATAAGGAGATTCAGGCAACTCAGGAAGAAGGTTGTCTATCGTGTTAATCTGACCGACTACTTTCAGCAGCAAGATAAATGTTGACAACGAAATATTGCCTGCAGTACCATTTTCAAATTTGTGTATGGTTGTAAGGCCAATGCCTGACTGCTCTGAAACATCTTTCTGAGTAAGATTGCAACGGATTCTATATTCTTTGAATCTGTTGCCTAATAGCCTTACAAGCTCAGGCGTAGAGTATTCATAAAAGTCTACCATATTATTCTTATTTATATATCATTATGATGATAGTTATGCTTGTTTTTAGTTGTTAATCTTCAATATTGTGAATGTTATAAACGCAAAGCTATGCAATTTTTGAGAATAAAACTAATTTTTTTGAAAAAACTTTATCATTAAATTATATGACAGATTGTAATTCTTAGATTTTCGAATTGTTTTTATCCAAAATTCACTATATTTGTATTGAAGTTTTGGCTGCAAAAAATCGGAATAGTACGAAGTACAAGAATATATATGTAATCATTGATTTTCAGAGAGTTGAGTTTACAGTAATTTCTTTTCCTATGTTCAAAATGACTACTCATACCAATTAATTTAGAAAGTGCCGAATATCATAATTGTGAATATACTGCATCGGATATTGAAAGCAAATTTACTGTAACTATCACTCCTATGGAACGTATTGAGACTCCAGCACGTAAGATGTAATCAGTTGATGTTTCTCTCTATGAGTGTCAAAAAAAGTTCTGCAAAAGGCATCCGCAATACAGAAAGATTCTATAATTTTGTATTCTATTATTATTTGTTTAAAACATTGAGCTAATCCGGCAGAACGGATTTCCGTTATATGTGAAAATAACTATAGTAAACGCAATTTGGTGTATTACCGCAAATTATATTTGCATATCAAGAATCCGGAGATTGTGAACACACGTGTTCACAATCTGATATGATAGAACATCAGACGTATCATGAACGAGGTAGAGCAGGAAGCAAGGAAAATGTATCTGAAGAAGGATTCAGAGCAGATATAGAGCGTAAGGACTTTAAGCTGTAATATAAATGTGAGTTAAATACAAATAACCACACGTGGATAAAATCTAATTAATGTGCAGGGCGGGTGTGTACATCTTAATGTCACTTTGTTGCCGGCATATGTATAAAATTATAATGACATGAGAATATTTATCGCAATACGATTTACTGAAGCATTCAAGTCTTCAATATTGGATGCACAGGACGGACTGAAGGAATATGGAGTAAGGGGCAACTATACGCAGCCGGAGAACCTGCATCTTACGTTGGCATTTATAGGCGAAACGGAAAGAGTGGATGAGATAAAGGCTGCTGTTGATGCCGTTAAGTTTGAGCCGTTTGTAATCAGAACGGGCAAGATGGGATGCTTTAACGGCAGAAGCAGGGTGGTATGGCTCGGCATAGAAGGCGAGGACAGGGTGAAGGCTATAGCGCAACAGCTGAGACGAAATCTTGACCAACGTGGCATTGACTATGCAAAGGGCAAGTTCAGTCCGCATATCACCCTTGTGCGCCAGCCGTCGGAAATGCCTCTTGACATCGACGTGGAGAGCGAAAGCATGACTGTAAGCAAGATTTATGTAATGAAGTCGGAACGAATCAATGGCCGGCTCGTTTATACGGCCCTGTAATTGATTGATGATAAATCTGCGCAACTGAGCCTGAAGAATAGAGATGGTTAAAATTACGGACTGATTCATAATTATAATTTGATTGCAGTTACAGGTTGAATTTTGAAAATAGTTAAAGTTATTATGAAACTTAGACGCATAATATTATTTTATTTTGTATGCCTCGTAGGTGTTGTCAGTGCATTTGCCGCAAACGGCCATGAGATAAGATTTATTTATTGTTCTGACCTTCACTACGGAATAAAACGACAGTTTAGAGGAGAGAAGGTTGATGCCTATAAGGTCATTGGCGAGATGGTGAAGTCGTTTTGTCTGCTCAATAAAACTGATTTGCCCTCTGACGGCGGAGTAGGTGAGGGAACAAAGTTTGGCGAGCCGGATTTTGTTGTGTGTACGGGCGATATATCGAACAGAATGCATGATGAGGTGTGGCAGGCATGCACATCATGGAGGCAGTTTGAAAAAGACTGGATAGAAACACTCGGATGTCCCATATATCTTGTTCCCGGTAATCATGACATATCAAATGCCATAGGATATCCGAAGGCTCTTACACCTGCCAAGGATGAAACAAGTGCTATAGAAATATACAATCATAACATGCCGGAATTTGGCAGTCGGAAAATTTCGTCTTTTGATTATACAGCCAATAAAGTTCATTACACTTTTATAAAAGACAATCTCCGGTTTGCCTTTGTGGGGATATGGCCGGACGGTTTTATGCGTAGTTGGTTAGACAGCATATTTAAAGATGACCCGACAACATCCACAATACTCTTCGCACATGATCCGGTTGAGGCTGATGCCAAACACTTTACAAATCCTAACTTTCCGTATGACATAAACAGTAAGGATAAATTTGAAAATCTGTTGGGCGATACGTGTAGCGTAAATACCATTGACATGAGGCCTGTTGGCAACTGGAACAGGCTGGAGAGTTTTTTTAAGTCTCATCCTCAGATAAAGGCATATTTCCACGGAGACTGCAACTATAATGAATTCTATGACTGGAAGGGCACGGAGGGAAGCATATCCTTGCCTGTGTTCAGGGTTGACTCGCCGATGAAGGGAGAGTTGTCGGCAGACGATGAAAGCCTGCTTTCATATCAGGTGGTATGCATAGATACAGAAAGCAGGGTCATAACAGTGAGGGAATGTCTTTGGAACAAGAATGGTAAGACTTCTGTAAATTGGGGCAAGATGAGGAGCATTTCATATTGATGATGTCAGGTGATGACCTTATGGTCATTTATCTTTGATAAAAGCAGGTTTTAACCTATCTCCCGCGTGAAAGATTATTGTTGCAGATATCTGCCGCTTCTGACAAAATCAACAAGCTGCTGTTCGTATTCTGCTTCGCCCTGAATGTAATATTTACGGCTGACACGCTGAAACTTCTCGTATATCTTTTCGGCCTTGCTGCTGTCTGCTTCGTGTATCATGGCGAGGGCGTATTGAACGCGCAGGGCTGAAGGACGGAAGACAGACTGCACTTGCAGGTATTTGCTGATTGACTTGTCAAGTAGCCTGTTGATGTCTTCGGGATAGTGGGGACGTATCAGCGTGAGGTAAATGCGTTCCAAGGTCAGTTCGTTGCGGTAGATAGTAACCATCCGGCTCATGTGCGGCTCGGCGCGCTGCATGATGGCGTTGGCCTTGTCGAAGTCCATGTGCAGCATGGCTAACGATAAGTCGGACGAAAGTGCCATGACGTGTATGGGGTTGCTGAAGTTGATGTCGCGGTCGTCGCACATGTATGTCATGGCCTCAAGCCGTGATGTGTCGTTCTGCATAAGATAACCGATGAGGCGCATGGAGCGCAGAAACACCATCGTGGAAAACTCGTCTTTGTGAAGATTGAGCATGTTGAGACCGTCGTTGGGCAGTCCGGCCAGCTTGTTCGGGATGCCGTTCATGACAATGAGATACAGTCCGGAGATGATGATGCACAACAGAAAGACCGTTGTGACGAGCGAATGATGTGCCGACGGCATGAACATAATGACAGATGCAATCACCGTGAGCATAAGGTTGGCCAACACGCCGCCAGCATTATATAGGGCTATGCCGAAGGGTGTGTCGCCGTTTTCGGGCGGCAGCATAAGACACTGGCCTGCGGCTCCGGCCATGCTGAAGCGTGACAGACGGAAACGGCCGTCGCGACGGCTCAGAACAACGCCCATAATCATAAACGACAGAAACTTCCAGCCGCGCGCCATGGCAGCAAGCATGTGGCCTGCTTCGTGGATGACGATGTGTATGATGAAAGATAGAATGAAGAATATCGCTGCCAGGAGTATCGTGAGAAACACGTCAGCGGCTGATATGTCGGCATGAAGCGCAGGCTTGATGATTTTGCCTATGACGAAACCAACTCCGAAGCCTATGGCTATTCCGCCAATAAATAATGCTGCTATGCGTAATGTCTTGTGGAGAAATGTCTTTTTTATGTTTCCCATGTTTCAGTGTATCCTTAATTCCGCAACACTTTAGTTTAACATTATTTATAATATCCTGAGCAACAATAAGTTACTCAGGATTTTGTCATGTCAGAAATTTCACCTATCTTAGTGTTGCAAATAAAAACAAGTAAATT
>OLIR01000139.1_pt1 | contig 43673 bp, 65 predicted proteins | sample 1609741 | NCBI WGS metagenome assembly OLIR01 (sample SAMEA4350169, study PRJEB24818) | metagenome | biome: human; feature: gut; material: faeces | place: Denmark | collected 2013-09
CCGCCGACAGTCAGGTTATCCGGAAGGCTCGTAATCCCCGTGTTGCTTAGGTCAAGCCACCCGCCGACAGTCAGGTTATCCGGAAGGCTCGTAATCCCCGTGTTGCTTAGGTCAAGCGAACCGCCGACAGTCAGGTTATCCGGAAGGCTCGTAATCCCCGTGCCGCGTAGGTCAAGCCACCCGCCGACAGTCAGGTTATCCGGAAGGCTCGTAATCCCCGTGTTGCGTAGGTCAAGCCACCCGCCGACAGTCAGGTTATCCGGAAGGCTCGTAATCCCCGTGTTGCGTAGGTCAAGCCACCCGCCGACAGTCAGGTTATCCGGAAGGCTCGTTATCCCCGTGCCGCTTAGGTCAAGCCACCCGCCGACGGTAATTGCTCCATCTTTCTCTTCAAAATTTATTCCGGCTTTTATCAAATATTCTTTAAGTTTCATTGAACCATCTCCTTTAATTCCTTACATAAGTCCAGTAAAGACGGCTCGTCTTCTTGTTCTTTGAGCTCGCGCAAACGACGTTCAAGCGCATTTAATTCCTGCTCATCTTCCTTGCGCTGATTACTTAAATAATAGCTATCGTTGGCGATTTCATTAAGCCGAATTTGCCGTTTTTGCTCTGCGATTTTCTCCTCGCATTCTGAAATTGTTGTTATTTCTTCAAACATTTTTGCTCCCTTTTAAATTAGCGTTTACCTATTTACATAGTCATTTATATCGCACTTTTTGATATTGTCAACACTTTTTTTGATTTTTTTTGAAAAAATATTTCTCGGGTCGTATGTGTCTTATAATCCGGGACTTTTTTAACCTGATAAACACTTTTTATGAATTTAAGATGATTTTCTACATAAACAACGGTTGCCTCAAGCTCTGCCGCTATTTTCTCAATCGGCAACCCTTTATTATACAGTTCTACGATTCTCTCCCGGTCAAGCTCGTTTCTAAATATCTCTTTTTTAATAAGGTCATCATCGGCGCGACTCTCTATCTGCCGGAACTGCAGATAAAACTGCAGCGCCATTTCGTTTAATTCCGGCATACTCTGGCATTTTCTATCTGCGTGCATAACGGTTGAGTGGTCTTTACCCAACATCCTCCCGACTTGCGGATAGCTTAACCCGGCAAGCCTTAAAAACCGAATCGCGACACTTTTAGCCTGAACATACGGACGCCCGCGCCGCGAACTCTCCAAATCGGAAACAGAACAGCCAAACTCTTGGCAAATCTTTTGAAAAAACGGATAATAAGCCGAACTTCCGTAAATCATCTTTCACACCCTTTCTTTTATGAAATTGATGAACTTGTCTTTTGAATTTGTTTGAAAAAAGTCGCCTTTTGTGCTGGCGACTGTATATTTATATTCCCCGTTTTTGGCATAATTTAAGATTGACACCTTAAACCCGCCAAGCTTTTGTTCAAAATCCGCTATTGCCTGCCTTTCTTTCCTTTCCTTATCGGTTAAACAAAGTCCATTCTCTTTTCGCCTTTCCAGCGCCTCGCGGTGCTGCTTATTGTAGCAATCCCGGCATTGATTGCTGCGTCCGCTTTTATATCCTTTATCTTTCGGGAAAGCACTAATCGGCAACTCGCGCCCGTACGTCCGGCAAACTTTCTTCTCGCTCTTGCCAAGCCGGCGCATTTTCTGGTATTCATTGGTGCATTTTCGGCAATACGTTTGATAACCGCACCTATATCGTCCGTCCGGTATAAATTCGGATACAGGCTTTTCTTGTCCGCATTTTCTACAAACTTTTGTTTCCATTGTTACCCCTCGCTAATAGTTAATTTTATCTTAAATTTATTTACTCAATTTGTATTTTTCAATATAAATCAAACTTATACACAGATAGTCGCATAATAGACGTTATGCGCCCGCTTTTAATTTCTCAACAAAATTGATTGCATCATCAAGCCCGCGCCAAATTGTATACTCAAAGCCTAGTGCCCGGACTTTCTGTTCAAATTCCCGTTGCGTGTCCGATTGCCTGCCGGTTGCGGTTTTTATCTCTACAAAATAGGTTTTTCCGGCGTGCAGGATAATTAAATCGGAAACACCGGAACGAACGCCCTCAGCTTTAAGTTTTGCCGCAACAACCGGATTCCGCCACCCGCCATTAGGAACGGCAAAAAAAGTAAAATCTTTGTGCGCGTTTTCAACAAGCTTTAAATATTGTGCAATGGCGCACTGTATTTTGTGTTCTTCATCGTGTGGCTTTTGGCGCACATCAAGCCCGCTTTTTTTTAGCTCCAGCGCCCAAGGGTTATTTTTTGGCATAATCTATCCTCTTATAAAATAAAACCCCTCTATCGTAAAATAAAGGGGCTTTGTGTAGGTATGGTTTGTTAAGATAATAATATGATGATATACTTTTTGGTTGGAACTATATGAGAAAAATTATATCGCCTCTTATGTTATCCTATTTTCCCGGTTTGTCAACATCAAACAAAGAAAATTGAACTTTCTCTGCCTTTTTTATCTTTTCTTCATCGCGGACGGTTGCTCCGATAATGAAGTCTTTAACTGTTATAAGCGTGCATAAAATCTGCTCCATAACTTCAATCTGATAATCGGCGTCCTTTTGGCTGATTTTCTTTATTTCCACCCAACGCGGGTATAGCTTGCGCCTATACTCAAGCTCCCGCCGGATTGCCGCTATTTGCTCATTTATTGTCATTTTTTAGCCTCGTCTTTGTTGTTTTCCGGTTGCGGTGTCTGATTAAATAACGGCTCTGGCTCTTCAAAATTAACTCTGGGTTTGCCGCTTTCGTCATCGTCAAGCTGGATATTGCCGTAATCAATCGGCATATTTTCAAGCCCGGCGGTTAAGTCTTGATTGTCAACATATTCAATTTTTCCGTCTTTTTCTGCCGATTCGTCTTTTATAAAGCCGGTTTGCATTTCAAGCGACATTATACCCCACTTGCCTAAAAGCTGACGCAACATCGTTTTAAATGCCATTTGGTCAAAATTTTTACTCCAAAAGCTCTCTTTTTTATCGGCTTTTAAATCGTATTTATAGCTCTGCGAATAGGTTTTGGCGTGTTCTTCCATTTTGGATTTACTCCAGTATATTGTTTTTTTAAACCCGTTTAAAAGCTCAAAATATGCCATATATCCGATGACTTCCCGTTTTTCCCGCTCTTCTTCGTCTGCAATAAAGGAAAACAAAAACTTTCCGGTGTATTTGTCGCGTCCTAAAAACTCGCCTTGCCGGACTTCCATAACGTCTAAATCCGCATATTGCCCGGAGCGCAAGGCAAGCTGGATATATCCTTTATAACCAAGCTGAAAGGTTGCCACAACCCGGAGTAAATTGCCTTTCTTGTCTTTTTCCTTAAACGGGACAATGTAGTAATACCCAAGCTGCGGGCTCGGTGCAAGGTTTAAGCTTTCCCCGGTTAATCCTGCTGCAAATATTGTTGAATGTTCGCAAGCCGCAAGCTGCGGGTTTGTTGACACTGCCGAAACAATGTGCGTAATAAATGATTGCCCGCGCTCTCCGCCTATAACATCGGCTACTTTTTGCTTTACCGCTGTTGTTGCCATAAATGAAGAAAAGTTGCCGCTTTTTGCTGGTTTTTGTAAACTCATTTTTTTACACTCCTTTAAAAAATGTTAGCGTTGAAACATAGTTAAATATATCCAGATTTTAAATAATGTAAAGATGTTTTTTTATTTTTTTAACAATGGCGTTATTGGACAATAAAAAAACAAGGCAGCCACCTGACAGCCGCCTTGCCCTTGTATAAACACTAACTATTTAAAAGAATGTGAAGTGACTAACAATTTCAACAATGATTGTTTACATCGCCTCAAGTTCTTTGTCAATCTCATTTATGCGTTGTGCATAACTTTTCATTTTTTCAATCTGTTCGGCGTACTCCTCAACCGTAGCCCTGCCGGTAGCAATCTTAACGCCGATATAGTCCATTGAGCGAAGTTTGCCGTTTAATGCACTCTTTTCGTTTTCAAGGTCGTTTTTTTTCTTGTCTGCGTCATATTTTGCCTTTTCTTCATCCGTCATACTCTCGTAGTGGATTTTCTCAATATCGGCAACTTTTCGCACCGTGTAGCGGTTTTTCCAGCAGTCAATCGTATATTCGCCGCCGTTTTTATTGCACTCAATCGCACAAGCCGTATAAAGTGCATAACGTTCTTCTGTTTTATATTCATCGCTGCCGTTAAAGTGGTCTTCAAAAGAAACATCGTATTCCGTATAAGGCTTATTAAGCTTCATAACGGCAACTTTACCGTTGACAATATCAAAATCCGCCCACTCCGTATGTTTCGGATATTCCGGCGCTGCCGTTTCAACAACTTCATCAGTCATAAGTTTAAACTCCTATTTTTGGTTGCAACCGCTTTTATATTACCCGGTTTTCGGTTGTAGTCAATACGAATCGCATAACGTCTATTATGAATAGTTTTAAGCTTGATGTGGCTAAAAAACAGACAATAGAAAATTCCTTTACTGCCCCCTCTGCCGGTATATTATCTGTCATAAATACCGGCAAAGGGACTTATACTGTAACTATTGACGGGGTAGAAGTTGCAAGAAGTTTTTTCTACGATTCGCAAGATAAAACTTCAATAATTGTTCCTATCGGAGCCGGTCAAAAAGCAGAAGTAACTTTCGGCGAAAAATATTTTATCCCTTATTCGTATTAAACTCTTCAAAAGTTTTAATCTGAATATCCGGGAAAGCAGGATCTTTTGTAATATCCCGCAAATACTGTTTATATTGCAAAAGGTCAATAAAATCCTGCTCCGAATCGGTCGTTTCAATTCCAAGTATTTTTTGTTCCCGGTAACGGTCAAAACGCCAGTCAAGGCTTGACAACATAAAATCTCTTGTTTCGCGTAAATCTGCTGCCTTTTCTTCTGCCGGCATTTTGCCCTTTAAATACCACCGGCCCGAAGTCCTGCACTGTTCAACATCGCCGGGAATAAATCCGTTTTCAGCTGCAAAATCTTCGCGGCCGCCAAAATATACTTGAACTTCGTTTTTTTCTTCATTTGTGATTTTATAAAACAACTGCATATTTTAAACTCCTTTACATTGAAATGTTATTGCGTTTCCGTAATCTGCGTTCGCTAAATTAAACGTTACATTTTTAGCTTGATAGCCCATAAAACTACCGTGTGAACTATCACGATTAACCTGCAATGAAGACGCGTATAAATATAAATCGCCATATTTAACGTGACTTGCACGATTTTTATTTAACCAACGGTCATTTGCCGTATCTACAGTATCGCCGTTTCCCTGGCTAACTCCTGTAAAATAATCAGGCTTTAAACAATAATTATCAATACTTGGCATAATTAAACCCCCTTGCATAAAAATCTAATGTTGTTTGTGCCGCTCGTTCTAAAATATAAGCCCTCTTCAATAAACACTTGCGTTGATGGCTCTTGTGTTGCTGAAACGACGCCCTCGGCAATTGTTACAGCGTCGGACATATCCGATTTTGTAGCAATTTCGATTTTTCTCGTATTGCCGTAACTATTTAGCCATTGATCTTTTGTAGCGTAAATTATTTCGTTTTGAGCAATCGAAAAACCGGTTGTATAATCAGGCATACGGACGAGCTTAAACCTGTTTTTATACGGAATTTTACCGTTTACAATTTTAGCATAGCAGCTGAAACCGGTGGCCATATTTGTAGTTTTCCACCACCAGCCTTTTGGAATCGGGAAAATACTACCGCCGCATGGATTCGATATGCCGGCAAGATGTTCCATATACATAATGCGAATTGTGTTATTTTCATTAAAATTACTATCCGGGCAAATATCACAAGTTTTAATTGCTTGGCTGGTACGGTTATTATAAAGGCATAGGTAACCGTCGCCCAGAGTAAAGCTTGACGCAATGCCGTCTTGTATGCTTTCAGCCGTAGAAAAATCAGGCTGTTTTAAAAAGTCCGTATCTGGAACGGTTGAGGCATAAACAAGAGTTGAGCCTTTATAAATCTTTCCGATTTTAGTTTTGCCAAAATAAATATCCTCAATTTTTCCGTCGTGAAAAACTGTATAATCATAATCAGACGCAGAGCCGTTTGTTGTTCCTGTAACCTTTTTCCCGGTAAATTCAATTCGGCCAAAATTTGGTCTGGCTGAGCCGTCGCCCAAAAGGGTACCGTCGCTTGTGGTTTGAAACCTTATGTATTTGCAATGCTTATTTTTGGGACTGCTAACCGTTAATGTATATTGTGCGTCTTGAGTAGCCGACGGGGGCGTTATACGTCCTATTTCAAAATAGTTTCCCCCGTCTATTGACCCAGTAACAAGAATAGGATTAAAAACGGTAACGTATTGTTGTCTTCGATTCGTAAATTTAATGGTATTAAGCTCTAACGTATCCGGCGAATAAAATTCAAGCCATTGCGATGTATTTCTTGTTGCAGCTTCCCAACAATCGTTTTCGTTAATGTTCGTACCGTTAAATGCTTTCCACGGATCGTGGCCAGAATAATTAGAACTGGCACGAGCAGCGTATGAAGAGCCGCCAACGGTGCCGTTTGCTGCCAAAACGGGCATTGTCCAGCTGGCATACGTATATTTTTTATATTCCGTATAAATTTTGCTCCCGATGTGAACTGTCATTTTAATCCTCCGGGATAAAGTAGAATGTATCTGCCTTCGGGCTTGAGGGCAAGCTTGAAACTACCTGTAACTTATTATTCATAATAGACGTTATGCTACTGTTAACCCAAGCGGTGTTGGGGACTTGGTTTGAATTGTCGCTTGCTCCTGGTTTTGCTGAAAGGATTATCTGCCCTGAAAATGTCTTTATTCCGCCCACGGTCTGGTTTCCGGAAAGGGTCATATAAGAACCTGACGCCTGCTTGCCATTAAGCTGCGTTTGGATATTTGAGGTCACGCCGTCCAAGTAGCCGAGTTCGGTATTTGTTACCGCTGATACTGCAACTTTTCCGCTGCCGTCTGACACCAAAGCCCTGTTTGTCGTCAAATTGCTTGTCGTAATGGTTGACGCGCCGCCCGTGATGTTATTCTGCTTGCTGTTTTTCAGTTTAGTAATATCGGTATCGTTTGAAGTAATCTGCGCCTGCAAATCGGCTTTTGCGTTTGTGATATTATCATAAACGGCTTTTGCGCTTGGGTATTGAGTTGAGGTGGATGAAGAGGACAACGTCTGCGTCTTATTCGCCAGCTTTTCGCAAAGGTTTATCTGGTTCATAAGAACGGTTTCTGTAACGAAGTTATCGCCCGGGTCTAAGAATACGCCCCAGTTTGTCATACCGGAATCAGTTACCGGATTTACGCCGGTGTTATCCTTTTTTGCCCAGTAGAAAATTCCGTTTGAGGCAAGGCAAATTCCGTTTTGTTTGTATGTCGTTGACGCGCACCAGGGCATAATGCCATATTGCTCGCAACTTTTGACGAGGTTTGATATAAGCCACAACGTCTGGTTGAAATCGGCAGAGTCAACGATTTTTTGATAAGGCCAGCCCTGCAACAGTTCGGTTGAGCCTAAATCCGTGTTGCGGTAGGTTGTATTTGCAATCGGCGGCGTAGGAATCTCGGTTATAGCGTCATCAGCCCAAATTGCCGGCAATGTAACTGTTCTTGTATCTACCATTGTTTAAACTCTCCCTCTTACGGCGGCGCGCCCGTTGTCTGCCCCGACTCCCTCGCGGTCTGGTGCAAAGGCATTTTGCGGAACATAAAAGACAACGCCCTCAAAATCTGTTGTTGTCGGATACGGTATACGGAACTGGTGTTCAACCTGTTCTGTGTTTTGAGTATAAGTTAAAATCTCCAAATTAGTCAAGCCGATATCAGCAGAAACAACCAGCGTCCCCGTAAACGGGTTTGTTGTTTCAAATCCAACGGGCTCGTCCATATAGGCGGAAACAACGTCTTGAATTTCCGGGACGCTGCCAAACTTAACAAAATTTGATATGGCTTTCCGCCAAATTGAATTGCGGTATAAATCATCGTTTTGCATAGATATACCGGCTTGCGGGGCATTTTTACACCAAGCGTAGCCGTTGTCGCAACCTACGCCCGGTTTGTCCGGTGTAAAATAATATGTGTCCGAATAATTGAAGTTCTGCCGGTTTGAGCCGACTATCCGCCCCAACCCGTCCAGCGTGTCCCCTGTTGCCGAATAGATTGTTCGGTATTCCTGCAAATCAATAATTGCGTCATATAGCTGCTGGCATTGTTTAAGCCATACAGACAAAAGCTGTTTGAACAAATATGAATGTTTGTATTGAGCCAAAATCCGGTCAAGCCCGGCGGCAACAACATCCTTGCGGACTTCGCTATAATCAATTTTTAATTTGCTCAACGCTTCCGCCATTGCTTTTAAGCCCCGACTGATTGTTCAATATTGATATTATCCCCAGTAAATTCCGCAACCTGCAGCCAGCTCATTTCAAGGTCGCTTGTCCCGGTCGGGCTTGCACTCGTTCCGATATAAAGATGATTTATTTTAAAGCCCGGGACTTCATTGATAGGCGTATAAAGGCGGCTGTAAATAACCGGAGAGCCCGGCGGGAAACCATTTGAAGAATTAAGCCCGTATGCTGCATAATCAATAATATTTTGCTTTATTTGGTCGTAGGCATCCGCCGGATAAATGCTTGCGTCTGTTATGGTTATATCCAAATCAATATACACCGGGACTTTTTCCGGGCGGTAAAATGTTATTTGATAGGCAAGCCCGAATCGGTCAAACATTGTCACGGGATGCTCCAAATTTCCGGCATAGTTTGACAACATCGGAGCTTTAAGCCACATAACATTTGCAATCGCCTCTGTGTCGCCTCCGTCAACAACAGCGGCAATCGTTTTTGCCGGTATTCCCTTGTCGTCCGTTTCAAGCGTCCAGTTCTGGTATATACGCACATAATCAACCCCGGCAAGGTTTGTTATTCCGGCATATAGCGCGTCAACTTGCGAATATGAAGTATTTGACGTTTCGCGCTGCTGTTTGATGTGCAGTTGGTTGTCCGTTTCCGGGTCATCGCCAAGCACCGCCACGCTGGTATTTGTTACATTGTGCCAGCCATAAACCGGGGTTAAAATCTGAATAATCGTGTTGTTTGCCGGGTTAATTTCGCCGAGCGTGTTACAAGTAGCGACTCCTGTCCCCGTTCCGGCACTGCCGATAACAACATCACTATTCAAGCTGAAAATCGTGTTTGCGTTCACATCAGATATTTGCGAACCGGCAGGCACAACCGTGCCGGAAGTCCCGGTCAAAGTAACGTTTATTTGTGTTGCCGAGCCATAGGCAGGCACAATCCCGTTCAACTGGACAAGCGAACGCAAAGCCACGCCGAAAGCGTTAAGCGGGTCAAACTGCGTGCTGGCGGCGTATGCTTGTTGCCAGCAATCGGCAAGCTGCTCACAAACAATCGCGTTAAACTGCCCGATTATGCTGTCGTCCTTTTCGTTAATAAATACGGCTTGCCCATCTTCGTCCGTGATTGCCCGAATATCTGCCATTGTTTCGTCAAGCAAATCGCGGAGCCTTTTAGGCTTAAAGCCCGTTGAAGTCATACCGTAAACGTTTGCACTCATAGCGTGAACTCCTGCACAATCGGGATATACTTCCCGTCAACCTTAATTTCAACATATACGGATATATGCCCCGTTTTTGAGTTAAAAGACAAGCGGAAGTTGTTAATACTCTGCACGCCGTCAGTATTTAAAATCTCTTTTCTAAGCAAAAGTTTGAAGTAGTTAATATCCCGCTTGCCTAAAATATCCTGAATATACGGCATACCGGCGGTCGTATCAATAAACCACTCGCCCTTTAAGCGGCGAATACGCGTAATAACCCGCTGCGCCGTTTCGTTTCCACTTACGGCATACCGGATTAAACCGTTACGGTGCGCTATATCGTTTGTTGCCGGGTCTATCAAAATATCAACACTCATCTGTTTAATTCCTCTTTGCCGATAGCATAAACAGAAAAAAGCGGCTTGTAAATACACCGGAATTTAAGAAAAGTTATCAACAGGAAAAATCCGCCCTTGTTTATAACTCAATTTTAAATTTACTTTAACTTTTTTTGTTATAAAGTTAAAGATGTGTGAAGTGAGTGGCATTTTTTCTAATGGGTTGTAAGTTAAACCATTTTCACACACACATACATAGTCACTCAACCTCTGCAACCCACCTTTTTTGAAAGAGTGTGAAAATGGAAAATCAAAATCCAAATTACTACGCTATTTTAACAGCCGAAGTTCGCTATGATAAACGCTTATCATCAAGTGCAAAACTTTTATATGCTGAAATAACAGCTTTAACAAATATGAACGGGCAATGTTTTGCGACAAATATGTATTTTGCGGAACTTTACGGCGTCAGCAAAAACAGCGTTCAAAAGTGGCTGACACAACTAGAAGAATACGGATATATTGAAAGACTTATCCAATATAAACCCGGGACAAAAGAAATAGAAAAAAGGCTTATACGCGTATGTATATCAACCCGTAAAGAAAATTTTACGACTGTTGATATAAAAAAAGATACGACCCCCAATATAAAAAATTATACTTATAATAATACTACTAAAGTAGAAGTTAATAATACTCTTACAGAGAGTAATAATATAAATTTAAAAAACGTTAATAAATTAACGCAAAAAAATGAAAAAAACTTTACACCTCCTACAAAAGACGAAGTTAAAGAGTATGCACGATGGAGAGATAGAACCGACCTTGCTAATGACTTTTACGATTATTATGAGGCTGGGGGCTGGAAAGACGGCAAAGGAAATAGTATAAAAAGCTGGAAGCAAAAGTTTATAACCTGGGAACGATTTAATCCTGAGCGGAAAAAAAGCGAGTTTCACGTTGAATGGTAGGTGCTAAATGAACGATATTGAATACACGTTTTTAAGCGAACTTGTCGCTTTCCCTGAAAACTTTACAAGGCTAAAAGGGAATTTTAAGGCTGAATTTTTGCCGGACGCAACGGCAAGAGAAATTTTTTCGGCAATAATAGAGCTGGGTAATTTTGATTTATTAAGCCTGCGCGACGCCTTAAAGGGAAAAGTAAATTTTCAGTTATTGCTTGAGCTTAACCGGGACACAAAGTTTTCAAAACCGATAATGTTTGACTGTTACGCCTTAAAGTTGGTAGAAGACTGGAAAGAACGGGAGCTTGCAAAAATAGCCGGTCAAAAGTTATACACAACCGAAGACGTAACAAAAGCTTTTGAGATTGAGCATTTTGAATTATTCCCAAAATCCGAAGAAAACGCCTCGGAGAAGTTTTTAGCCGACGCCGAACTTGAATATCAGGGCAAAGACAACCCGCGGGTAGTTAAAACCGGATTTCCAAGCCTTGACAAGCTTATCGGCGGTTTTGAAAAGGGTGAACTTATCACGCTGGGCGGTTATTCCGGCGGCGGAAAGACCACACTGGCGCTGAATATTGCAACGCAAATAGCGCAAGCAGGTGGAAAGGTTTTGTATTTTTCTCTTGAAATGTTAGAAACTGAAATGCACAAGAGGCTTGTATGCTCAACTTCTGGTATATCCGACTTCAAAAATATGACACAATCAGATTTTGAAAAACTTATAAAAACATCCAAAAGCTTGTCAGATACATTACCCCTTAAATTTATAGATGATGGGGAAGTTACTATTGAAAAAATAGCGGCAATTTGCAAAAGTGAGAAAAATTTACAGCTCGTTATAATTGACCACTTGCATATTTTACGCTCCGAAAAGCGGTTTAAAGACCAACTGGCGCTTTTAACCTACTTATCGCGTAAAGTTAAAATAATCGCGCAAGAGTTAAATATTCCGATTCTGCTGTTAAGTCAGTTAAACCGCTCCAATGCGGGGCGTGATGTTAAATCACCGATATTGTCCGACTTGCGCGGCTCCGGAAGTATTGAACAGGACTCGAATCTTGTCATTTTCGTTTATTGCCCCGAAAATCAATTACTTCAACAAGAACCGAATCAAGGAACTAAAAAGCACGATGAATGGGAAGAAGAACTTGAGCAGGTTAGAGGTAAAGCAAAAATATTTATAGCAAAAAACAGGCGAGGAAGAACGGGCGTTATAGAAATGAAATTTGATAAAGAAAGAAGCATGTTTGTGGACAACGGGGGTAACGATGGACAATTTTAAAACACTATACGAGGCTTGTTTAAATTTGATTGAAAGTTGGAAAAAAGAAAACGATACGGAATAAGCCTGCTTTTTTATCGCTGGCGCGTGATTTTGCGTTTTTACAATAAATCTATCATAATTTTAAAAGTATGCGCTGTATGATAAAAAAATCGCGTTTATTTAACACAATGAAAATGAGATTTAAACTTCTCAAACTATGAATAAAACATACTTTTCACACTTTTATTTACCAAAAATGCGGGAAAATACACACTTTTTGCAAGGAAAATGTGAAAAAATCACAAAAAAAGTATTTATTTAACCACTGCGCCAGTGTTTCCGGTTGGCGTTGTGCCGCCAGTGTGTAAATGGCTATCAAAATTCGTTCCGTTTATCGTTGTCGGCGAATTGAGCGCAACTGATGAGCTTGTGAACGTGTGTCCGTTTATCGTTATCGTCCCGGCGTTCATCGCGATATTGTTACCGGACATCTGAATTGTTGCCTCACCCTGTTTTAAACTCAAGCTTTCCGGATATACCGATAATTTAACGCTCCCGTCTCCGTTTCTTACTTCAACCGCCGTTTGTGAATAGTTTTGTATGTTATTTGCCGGAGTCATTACGCCAGGAAAACACATCGCGTCAGTATAATCAAAACAACGAACTGTGCACAATGCCGCGTCTTCCCCGCTGGTCGGATTGCTTATCTGCCCGGTCGTGGCAAAATTGTCCAAGCTCCGCTGCGAAAATATCAATGTGCAAAGCTGCCCGTGCAAAACCGGCATTGTGATTGATAAACCCAACCCCTCGCACTGGTTTACCGATAAAGGTATATTTGTTATCTTCGGACTGTCTATATATTGAACTTCCTGCGTGTCCGGGTTTATAAATTTTAACCGGATTGCCGTATATGCTGAAACGCGCGGCACACCGTCATCGCCAACAGTCAACTGGTCAATTATTCCCGGTATTGACGTGTTTATCATTGTCGGCAACAACCGCTGCAGCGACACCTTAAAATCTTCCGCCTTGTCTTTTATTATGCTGTAATCCATAATTTTACCCCTGTTTGTAACTCTGAATGCTCATTGTCCAGCTGTCCGATTTTGTGTCTAAGCTCAAGTTCATTGTATGGACTTTATAGCGTCCGTTCAATTCTGTATTGATTGAACTTTGCAAGCGCACAAATTGAGCGGGGCTGACACCCGGGACGTATAGCGCCTGAATGTCAGTCCCTATTTGCTGTTGCGCGGGTCCGGATAGAATGGGGGAGGCTTTTATCAAAACCCCCGCGCCCAGCAAAGTTTCTACATTAAAACCGCGCTTGTCGCTTACTGCCTCAAATACGCCGTTGTTAATGCTCCAGCTAAAGCCGTATTGTCCGCCCAGCCGGTCTAAAAATTCTTTTGCCCCTCCGGCGTATGCCATACCGGAAAAGCCCACTTGCCCCGAAACATCAATCCGGCTGTCGTCAATCGTTATGCCCGGTATTTTTCCGGCAACGTCTTTAACAACGTCTTTTAACTGTATCCCGTTTGTATAGGACACGGAAACCGGCGCGCGCATAAATCCGCCCTGCCCGTCAAGAGATATTAACGTTATCGGTATATCCGTATCCTCACGGTTGACAACGCAATTCAAAATCCCGCCCCGGAAAACAAGCTCTTTCTGCTGCCCGTCATACCAAGCATAAAGCCGGACGCTGGCTTGACTCTGCATTATTTTGTTTCTTGTTTCTTTTGATAGCCCGTAAACCGTAATCTGGCTTGCGTTCGGTATGCTTATCATACTTTTTGTGATGTTGGCTTTAATGCGTAAAGTTGAAGTTGAACCGTCAGACAATATCCGTATTGCCTGCTGGCTGTTGCCGTCCCCTTGATAATCTTTCAACGGGCCAACTAATAACTCCAAATTTCGCTTAAAGTTAATCAAGTTTTTTATCCTCAAAAGAAACCGGCACCGTTTCGCCCGGAATATAAACCACAATAAAACAATCATTCCCCAAACTGTCAGGCGTGTTGTTTTCTTTTCCCGTCAGGCTGGCAACATTGATTGCCCACCCGTTTAAAAGCTCGCATTTTCCCTTAATCAAATTATCAACACCGGTGCGCAAGTTTATCCCGGTTACAACCGGCGTGTTTGTTTCCGTGTCGCTTTCTGCCGGTTGGTATATATCCATTAGCCAACATTGAATATTCGGAAAATAGTTCACTTCAAAAACAAGCGACATCTCGTTTAATATGATTGTTTTTCTTGCGCTCGGCGTGTTGTCAAAAGGTAATAAGTATGGCATATCAACCCCCGAATAAATTGTTTTTGAAGTCGCTTAAAACCGAACTGTTGACTTCCGGGACATAAGTCGCGGTTGCGCGCCCGCTGTCTACCATTCCCGCTAAAGACGTATTTAAACCCCCGGCTGTTGTCCCGTTGCTCTGCAAGGTTACCAAATCAACCGAATCAAAGTTTATTTGCAGCAAGGTTACGGCAATCTGCAAAGCTCCTTTATACGGCGCACGGTGCAACGGAAGAAACGATTTAATTATCATATTGTTATAAATCGCATGTTCGGTTGTCAGCGTTACAAGCTCCCGTTTTTTCACAATCGCCGCCAGCGTTTCAAAAACATCTTGTGCCCGGCTGCCAAACAAAGCCCCGTAGCCGCTGTTTGTCATCTCAAAGTTTAACGTTGCCTGTATAGGGTGCGTGATGACGTGGTCGGATACCTGCGTGCCGTTTTCAAGCGTGGTTGTCGTAACGTCCGCCTCGTATTGATGAACTTCGCTGATTTTCACATCGGCGGAAACATCGCCTAACGTCTGGCTTGATATAAGGGCGTTACTGCCGAAAATGTTTAAAATCGCGTTTGCATTGATTAAACTCATCTTTTAATAACCCCCGATAAAGCTGCCATAAGTCCCTGATGATACAACGTTAGCGTCTGGCATTGCTGTTTGCATTGCCTGTATTACGCTACGGCTATCCGCGCCGGTCATTATCGTTATGGTCTGGTTGTTATTTACTACGCCTTTTCCCGCGCCCGCTTGCTGCTGTGCCTGCGGTGGAATTGTCAAATCTATTGACGGAATCGCGCGCGCCTTGTCATACTCGGCAAACATACGGTCTATATCTTCGGCTTTTGGTAATTGTATCATATTTTCGCCGCTTGCCGATTTTTCCCCGCCAAAACCCAAAAGCTGAATAATGCCGTCTTTTAAGCTTGTGTCCTGCTTTTCCGTTTGTGCTTGCGTTAATTGCGGCAGGATTTTTTCGCCCCTGCGCGCGTTTTCAAGTGCGCCCTGCCCCTCATAGCCGCCAAAGACTTTTAACGCACCTTCGGTCAAATTTTCGCCCGCTGTTTTTGCTCCCTCGTATACAAAATCAATAACTTTCCCTAAGCCGCTCAAAATTTTGTTTATAACCGGGAACATATCTTCAATTTTATCAATGCACTTGTCTATTAAGCCCGGTATGGCGTTAAACACATCGGCAAAAACCTGCCCGACCGATTTTAAGTCTTCTTTTAATTCAGGGAATTTGTCCATCCAATTTGAAAAAGCGTTTACAATATCCCCGATGACGCTTTCACCGCCCTGTAGCCAAGTAATAAAATCTTCAATGACAAGAGAAACACCGGCAATAGCTGCCCCGACTGCCGCAAACTGTATGATTGCCGGAGCCATTAACGCCAGAAAACCGGCCAGCGCCCCGGTAACAAGCCCGGCGACAACCTTAACCGCGTCCATATTTTTTAAAAACGGCTGCATAGGTTGCAACAAAGCAACAAACCCGTCTTTAATTTTAACGAGAACATCCCAAAAGCGCTCGAAGCCCCGGCTCACCCCGTCAATGACAACCCCTAAGCCCTGACGGACAAAATCCGCATTGTTAATTAAAAATTGTTTGAAGTTATCCACAACTTTTTTTAAGTTCGGCGCAAAGCTCAAAGCAATGCTGTTTCCTAACGCCTGAAAGACAGTTTTAAGCGTTTTGATTGATTTTGATAACTCCGCGCCCCGGTTAATTGCGTCTTCCGGTATAATCGCCCCAACAAGCTGCGCCTCTTCAAAAAGCTCGCTTAAACCCTGCCGCCCCTGTTTAAGCAACATCAAAGTGTCGTTTGATATGCCGACACGCTCCGCCCACTGGACAGCACGGGCAGAACTCATTTTATTTAATTTGTCGCCAACGTCCTTTAATACTTCATCAGCACCCCTAAGCTGCCCGCTTGCATTATGGACGCTTACGCCTAACATCATAAGTTCCATATTAAGCTCGCCCGGAATCGGGGAACTCATCGTTTTTAGCAAGCTTTCAAGGTCGGAGGTTACGGCAGCCGATGACGCGCCGACAGCCTCCGCCGCATATTGCCATTGCTGCAGGCTGTCTGTTGACAAGTTGGTTGATTGCGATAGCTTTTGCAGTTCTATCGCCTTATCGCTTGCACTAAGCAAAAAAGCAGATGTGGCTGCTCCGGCTGCCGTTGCTGCTGCCGCCCACTTCGTAACCTCGCTTTTTAACGTAGATATCCCGTCTTTGATGGACTTTATAGCCTTTTCAGTTCCGGGGCTTGTCTTAAACGATAATAATGTAACTAACTCGTCAACAACTGCCATTTGTCAGCCCTCTTTGTGATAGCTCGCCGCCTCAATATAATTTAGCCAGTCTGCCATCCGTTTCGCCTCAAAAAACATTTTAATTGAAACCTTGCCGTTATACAACCCGGCAAAGTCTACAAGCCCACGCCTTACAGGCTCCCCGATAAAGGCATAGACGCGTTGTCCGGGCTCAATGCTGATAGCCCTGCCAGAACTTTCTTGAACCCGAGTAGCGCTGTATTTAGCCCACTCGGTAAATATTCCCCCACCAAAGACACCAGCCCGTTTAAGCATACAAGCCATAAGTCCCCGGCGTTTTCCGGTCTGCCGAACCAGTCGTTAGCCGCCGCCTGATTTTCCAGGCAGATCTGCTCCGGCGTGATAACCCGGCTTAGAACTTTCTTCATCAACCGTTCTGTTTCTTCAGGTTTTATTTTTGCAAAAAGCTCGGCTATCTCGTCATTGCCCGTTTTTTTGCCTTGTGGCGCGTTTTTTCCTTTTTTCGGCTCTTCCCCTTTATTATTAAACAAAGCTATCGCAGAACCGATAAAACCGCCCATTGTAGCCATAAATTCAATATGAAAACTCAATGCCTCAAACACACTGAAGTTTTTTATATTATAGGTCTTTCCATTTACGGAAAAGCTTGTAAATTCCCCCATATTATCCATTTTACAACCTTTCGTTTGTTAATTTAAGTAAAGCCCCGTTTTTATCCGGGGCTTTTTCTCTTCCTGTTTTACTCGCCCGGTGCAACAACCATTCCGGTGCCGACAAAGTCAAAGGCTACCCCGCCCATTTGTTTGTCGCCGGTGGATAAGTCTGCCGGAACCGACACAAGCGCATTTGCAATCGTATATAAGCGTTTTACGCCCGAATACAGAATAAACACGCCCGGCGTTGAACTTACCTGCTGCAGCGATACCTGCGTATTTAGGAAGTCCACGCTGTCGGAAGTCTCGCGAAACGTTACCGTGATTCGCCCGCCCTGCAAAGTGGCAATGTTCGCCGCTCCGCCGTCAGTGCCTTCGGTCAGCTCAACTTCACCGCCTATTGTGTGAATTGTTACAGAGGCACCGGACATTAAGCCTTGCAGATGTGTTCCGTTAAAAGAACAACTAAGCTGCCCCTGATTGTAAATTTTTCTTACTGCCATTGTCTTAACTCCTCTTAATCAACAACTTCAACAGAGATTGCAACACTCCGCATACTTCCGCTGTCATTCAACACAATAGCAAACGGCGTGCCGATACCGGCGCGGCGCTGTGCTGCGGTGGAACTGGAGATAGGTTGCGGTGTGATTGTGTAGGCTTTTTGCAGCGAAACTCCGTTTTCTGCCGTGCTGTCTGCATATTCACGGTCGGCAAAGCTCCCGTTCGTTACATAGGCATCACACGTTTGCGTGATTGCGGAAGTCAATAAGGTCTGCCCTGCAACCGTATACGGAATTTTTTTGTTGCGTAAAAATACATTTGCAACATTGATTTTCAATTCGGCAATGAAGTTGCAGACGTTCACCCACAAATCAGAACGCCACAAGCTTGACGACTGGTCGCCGTTTCTTACGCACAAAGCGTCCCTTGTTCCCCAATAAGTGATAGTGTTACACCGCTTATTGTCCAAAGTTGACAAGTTCGTATTCAGGTCGGGCAGATTAACCGCCGGGATAGAACCTAAGTTTTTAAACTTCATATCCAAAACGCTATTTGCGGTTGCATAGTTTACCGATTGCAAAGTCGCTAAATAAGCAACATCCGGGTAAACCTGCGCGTTATCGTGATAGAACGTCGCCACACCCTGATAATTCATAGAATTGCAGATATAGGCAATGTTTGAAGTATCCGAAGCATTTAAAACATTCGGATTATTCGTTACAATACAGGTTACGCCCTCAACGCCCAAGCCATTAACCCAAGAGGCAAAATCCTGTGCGTCCTGCGTGTCTCTGTATTCAGCATCCAAGCTCCAACCGTAGGCATTTGAGCCAATGCTCTGAATATAAGCGCGGTTTGCTGCCAGCTCTTCGGTGATTGAACCCGCAACATAACCGGACGCTTGCAAGCTTGCCCCGCTTTCCTGCGTCAATCCTAACATTTCGGATATATCAACAACCGGTGTCGTTGTGCCGTTTACAACACTAGCGCCAGCCCCGGAAGTCAAGCCAAGCAAAGCGGAAACATCAGTTCCGGCAGAACCGGCACTTGCAAAAGCCAAGGTTGCCGCACTTCCTGTTTCGGTTGTCGTCAAAATCAAGCTTTCTTCATTTGCCGTAACCGTTACGCCGTCAATCTTGCCAGTCAAAACTGTTACAATGCCGCTAATGTCGTCAGCACTTGCAAAGTCAAGCCCGGTAATATCTTTTTCATCGCCATTAACAGAGATTTTAAAAGCTCCGTCTGATATGCTTGTCAGGCTTGCCGGTGTTACCGTGCCGCCGGTCAAAACTGCCGGTGTTTCAATTTCCGTTGCAGTCGGAGCTGCGGCGTAGCCGATAGAAGAGTTTGCGCCGTTCGTCTTGCTCTTCAAAATCAAATTGCCGTTATACTCTTCAACAATAAAGTTCGCACTTGCAGACGGCGTTAATGCTGCAATCAAAGTCTGCAGGTTTGTTACGCTGGAAAAATCGGTCGGCGATAATTCCTGACGCACACCGTCAATCGCTACGCTAAAAGCACCGTTAGAAACGGAAGCTAACGCCGCGTAATCAACAGACGCGCTAAGCAAATATGCCGGCTGATTGTCTGTAAAAATACGCCCTACGGCAATCTGCGCCGGGTGGGAAGTCAAGCCGAAAAAGGCATTGCCCGCCCAGTATACAGAGCTGCCGCTTGTTGTAATTTTATTAAAGGAATCGCTGTCGCTGAAAAACCGGACGCGCTCCCCGTGCAAAAAATCAACGTTCGGCGTATTAAAGCATTGCAACGTCATATCCGTAGGGGTCAATGACTGCGCTCTGCTTAAACTAATTTGAACGTCAAGTTCAATCGGTGTTATTGACATTTTGTTGTCCTCCTATTTTTACCGTAAAAATATCTTCTTTATTATCACGAACACTAACGTTTAAGTCAACCACGTCAAAACCCTCTATGACTTTAACCGTGCTCAAGTTTGCATAAAAATAAACATTAACGACTGCCTGCGGCAAAACCTTGCCCAAAACAACCGTTGATATATCCTGAATATTATCGTGTCCGCCATATCCAAGATACTGCCACAAAGGCGCGTTTTTTATCCTTTCCAGCGGGTCTTCGTCATCGGTCGCACCATACCCCCGCTCCGGGCTTTTTAGCTCGCTGATGACTTTCTCAAGCGCCGCAAGCGCCCCTTGTCCGAACGCCTTAAACTCAACTTTCAAATATGTTTCGTTTTTCTGGTCAATGTAAAAATCGCCCTCTTCATCAAATCCGGTATACTGTATATCGTTTTGCTCCGGGCTTAATTCTTTCACCCAAACAGAACAATATTGATTCGCCGGAGTTGGTCCGTCATACGGCGCTATAACGCACGGCAAGCCGGTGGCAACCTCCGCCAAGCTACGGAAAAGCTGCCGCGCCCGTTCTAACTGTTCGTCTATGTTAAGCCCCTGCATTGACATCGTTCTTTATATCCTTATACCGAATCGCATAGTAGCTCTTAAAATTTGCGTTTTTGTGTGTCGCCGGGTTTTTCATAACAATAAATTCCTTGCCGTCAATTTCAAGAAAAGTCTGCAACGGTTGAATATCCGCGTTTTGCTGGTCGGAGATGTAAAACGTATCCTGCATATCCTGAAACATCACGCAATACGCCTCGTCAACCAAATTTCCCTCGGCTATCAATTCAAGCTTTTTTTCTTCAATATTAAGCAAAATACAGTTGGCAACTGTCCGGCGATTCTCTATCGTCTTAATCCAGCGCCCGCCTTTTAATTCACCACGCTTTTCATAGGCGCTTACGCTATGATTGCGCCCGAACGCCTGTAAAGTATAGCTAAAATCCATAGGCAAAACAGACAACGCTTTAACTCCTTTTTCTTACCGTATAAGTTACAGCACCAAGCATTTTACCGGTATCAACCAGCGGATTATCCGAACCTTTGCCCTCGGCGTAAAAAAGCTTTCCGCTTTTCTTGTTGTGCATCCACCCACCAGAAACAGTAAACGGCGCATTCGGCGGGTCTTTTAAGTCAACGATTGACTTTCTTATCTCGCCTTGCGCCATATTCCCGCCCTGATTAAAAACAACTTCTGCGTCAAGTTTTCCGGCGTTTATGGCGGGCATTGCCGCTTTTGCCATTTTGCCCCACTGCGCCTTTATATTATTGATTGCTGGTGTCATAAAATCACGCGCCGGGCTGTTATAAGTCCCGTATTGATTCCATATTGCCACATCAATAACACTTGCGCCGTTGTCATATTTCAAATTGACTGTATTCGGAAAACCGCAAGCCGCCTCAAGGTCTTGCATTTTTTTTGCTTTCTTCAAAAGCTTTTCGGCAAAACCTTTATTTTTCTGTTGAAAAGTCGCGGTCGCCTGCATTTTTCCAAATCCTCAAAATGTGTCAGGGCTTAAAACAACGTAGCCATAAAGCGCGCACATCTGCAACAGCTCAAGGAATCGCAAGCCGTAAACCGTTCTTCCCAAATCGGCAAAAAGCGGATTGTCGCTTGTTATCAAAGAGTTGTTGACAAACGATTGTGATAAGCTCGCATTGCTCGCGCTGATTGAACTTGCCACTCCGGTATTTAACATACTGGAATTTTTACCGGCATTTGCCAAGCCGGACGAGATATTGAACTCAATAGCCAAACAATGCGCGGCAAACAAGAAAACGGCGTCCGTTCTAAACTCGCCAAAAGTCGTATTGCTTACAAACCTATCGGCAAAGCTGCCCCGATAATTTACGGCGGATTGCTCCACAACGGCAAATTCGGGATAAGCTTTTATAAAATCTACATAAACGAACGCCATTTTGTTTTACCCTAAGTTAATATCAATACTTCCAGCCGGTTTAAAAGCCTTGCCGCCTGCGTCTTTTTTGACTTCCGCTGCAATGGTCATAAACCCGTCTGTCCGGCTTACGTTTTCCGTCAGATATTCCGGGGCTTTCTGCACCGATATATCTTTACTCAACGGCTCGTCCTTATCCACTTGTTTGGTTGCCCGTAAAAGCCCCTTGTCAAGCAGATTGCGGATATATTGAAGTTTTAACAGTTCTTCAAAAATATCTGCATCAACCTTTTTGCACTCCCGTGAGATTATCTCAATTTCGTGCTTGCCGATTCTCAACAAAAGCGGGTTTACGGACATATTCCAAACCGTGTAATATGACTTGCTAGCCGGGATATATTCCTTTTCTACCGGTTGCGCCTCTTTTTTAACGCCTTGCGCTGCTGCCAGTTTTTCCTGATTGACTGCCGCCAAAACATCAGAGTCTTTTACCTCTTCCGCTTTGTTCTCTGCTGCTGCCTTAACCTCTTTTTTAGGCGCGGCGGCTTTTTTTGCCGCCTTGCCCAATTTATTACCTTTTTGAAAAGCCATTTTTATTTACCCCCATTTTCAAAAGTTATGATTAAATACCGTCAACATACATAGTCGCTGCAGGTTGGCGCATAGCATACGAGCCGTGTTTCTGTTCAGAATAGAACTCGGCACCAAGCGGAACCGGAACCGGCGCTTGCACCTGATAGGGCAGCGGGAACGGCATAGCCTGATTTTTCGCGCTACGGTCTTGAACAACCATACGGTTAGCACCGTCAACACCTGCTCCCTGCAGATAACGAATCGGCACGATTTCCAGTTCCTGCCCGCGCAACTGTGTATACAGATTATTGCGTTTCAGGTAATCCAGCGCAGAGCTAAATGCGGCTGTTGCCCCGCCAGTCCCCAACGTGAACGGCGTGTCGTTCAGCATAGAGAACTGTTCAGGCGGCAAAAAGACAACATTCGGCAGCATAACCGTTCTGGTGCGGAGATATACCGCGCGGATAGCCGACTGCACGTCTTTAATCATTTCCTGCGCCGTCTTGTCCTCCCATTTCGTGGATGCCGGAACCGATTCGGACGGCATAGCGTTAGAGATGACAACGCCCGGATAATTGATGAACCCTTGGAAACCAACAGAAGAATCGCCGAACATCGTTGACGTTTCAATCAGGTTGTCGCAAGCAACACGCATAATTTCGCCAAGTTCTTGTGCCAGATTGCCGTTAAAGCCAAACTGCCATTGTCTAGCGTCTTCGTTGTTGATTTTTGCCCCAACGGCAGAGGCTGCCAGCGGCACGGTTACCGCGCCGATAGACTGCGAAACCATCGGGATATTGTTATTTTCAGCCTGTCCGATAAACGCTGCAGAGCCTTGACGGTCGCGGGTAATAAACCCGTAGTTCTGTGCGCCTGCGTTGATGTTGGAGATAATCTGGTCGTCTTTAAGGACTTTATACCAGTCTTGCTCCGGGTATTCAACGTCAAAAAATGCGGAATCAACGGCTGTATAGATTGAAAAAGCAACTTCCTGTGCGGTTACTGCCTTTTGTCCACCATAAGTGATACTCATTTTCTATACTCCTTATTCTAGTCGGTTACAAATTCAACCAAAGCCAAGTCGCCAGCAGCGCCGGAACTTCTAAACTTAACATTCGTCAGCTGCACGGTATCGGTTACTGACGAAGTTGACGAATTAACGCCGCCGGACAAAGTCGCACCGGATACATTTGCAAAATCGCCGGTCTGCACCAAAGCCAAGCTGTTGCCGGCAGTTCCAGCCGTGCGGGCTGTCAAAGTCATTACGCCAGCCTCAACTTCTGCGGAAACGTCCAAAGACGGGGAAGTCGTCCCCGCGTAAGCCTCGCCGGAATCGCCGTTGATAACATCCGCCAAGTTCTGGGCTGTTTCATATACAGTCCCTTTAATGGCAACATCATTTGCAGCTGCCGGTGAAGTCTTAAATGTATAGGTCGTATTACCGATTTTAAGCGTGTCGCCGTCAGACGGGTTTTCGGTAAAGGTTACAGTTCCGGTTGCAGCTACCGCCGGGGTTGTTCCCTGCCCGGAGATTGCCGCGCCGCACAAACGCCCTACTTTAACATTGCTATTCGGCACGCGTTCGGCAATACGCCAATAAGCGGAAGCTCCAGCCGTAAAAGCGTCAGCCATACGAACATAAATACGCCCGCCAACTCTTTCTTTACGCAGAACGGTTGCCATTGATTTTTCGCGCATATAGTTTTCGCCGTCAGCGCCGGTATTGCCAGCCATTGTGCGGATAACCATACCGCCAAAATCAGCAGCGGTTGAAGAACTATCCGGCAGAATAATCTGCTGGTCGTTAATTCCCGGGCGTTTTGCCGCACCGGACAAAGCGACGATTTTTACGCCATAGCCAACGCCAACACCGCCCTCTTCGCCAACAGAGATGGCATCGCAGAGGTCAATATCGCTTGCATAAGCTAACCGCCCGTCTGCAGAGGTTTCCTGCTGGTCGTAAAAGTTGGTTTGAATAGCGCCAAACGGCACGCCGCCGTAAATGCCTCTATTGTTACTCATCTTTTTTTACTCCTCTATTTTTTGTTACGAAACATCAGCATACGGGACTTCGCGTCCAGTCCGCTGTTACCGGTTTTTGCAGAAACAACCCCGGCACCGGCTACAAGTTTCTTTTTGTTGCCGATTTTAGCTTTTGCCTCGGCGGCAATCGCCATAAACGCGCCAATTTTCTGGTCATCGCTCCAGTCTTTAATATCAACGCCTTTTTTGTTCATAACGTGGCTTGCCAAGTGGACAAGTCTTTCAGCCCTATTCATTGCCTTGCAAGCATTACGGACTTCTTCTTTTTCCTCGTCTTCCACTTCGGTTTCAATAACCGCGTCTTCTGCCTCGCGCTGTTCAAGGATATCTTCGGCAAGTGCCTCTTGCGCCTCTGGACTCAAAGCCTCGTCAAGTTTCTGCTTGTATTCCTCAACTTTGCGCTTTGCCTCTTCAAGCTCGGCGTTCAGGGTTTCAATCTGTTCTTTCTTTTCCTTGATTTCCTCAAGTGCATTGTCAATTTCAGCACCTTTAGCCCCGGACAAGTCTTTAGCCATATCCTCGGCTTTTTTTGCGTCATCTTCGTTGGAAAACTCAACTTCTTTGTCGGTATTTCCAACTTTATAACGGATTTTTACAGTCATTTTTTCTACTCCTGTTTTTTTGTTAAAAACTCTAACATCAGCACCACAACGCCCCTCGCCTTTATGACAAAGCAGCATATGATTGAATACGATGTTTTGTTGCTTATACCCGTAGGGCATACCGGCAAAGCTGCCGTCTTCTTTCACAAAATCGGCTTCATACCCGGCGGACACTTCCACCAGCTCGCCGCTTTTTATCTTGTTAATGGTGTCGGCGTCATAAATTTTAAATTCGCAGACAACGCCGCCTTTGCTGTCAACGGACAAATTCCCTGCAACCGTGCCTTTGGTCAACCCGTCTTTAAGCGTATTGTCTGCTGTGCGCCACTCGTGTTCATCCACGATAACCGGGTCGCCCTCGCCTGTTTTTAATGCAGCGGGGGTAAATTCTGCCGCGGGAATATATACGTCTATAACCGGCTGTTCTTCTTTTAAGCCCTCAATTTCACTTGTCCGATACGGGAAAATACCCTCTTTTAATACCCTGGCACGCACCAGCATAAACCCGTCATCGTCAATCCGCCAATTATTGCCGATTTTTACACGCTCCGATTTAACAAACATTAACAAAACTCCTTTTTTTGTTTGTGCCTTTATGATAAACGCAAAAATAAACCTTAGTCAACACCGCGCAAATAAACCTTTTTTGCACATAATTAAATTTTTTTTGAAAAATTATAAAAAAGTTCTTTACATTATCAAAAAAGCTGTTATATATGACTATGTAAACACCACAACGATTTTAAAAGGAGTGATACAGATGAAAAAAATTTACAAAACCAACAAAGCATTTATTAACGGATTTGTTTGCGGGTTTACCGGCATAATGTTGGGTTGGCTTATCCTTTTCGGCATTGACGCGGAATTGTGCCGTCAAGAGCGTGAAAACCTGCAAGAACAGCACTGCTTATTTTCAATCAACTGCCGCAACATTTAATTAAGGAGCTAAAATGTTAAAAGATATTGAGATTAAATCCGATGATGACTATTTCGCCTATCCGGCAATATCGGCAAGCCAAATAAAAACATACGACAAAAGCCCGTATGAATTTTGGCGGACAAGCCCGTTTAATTCGGAAAAGCAACCGGACGCAGAAACAGACGCGCTTGTTTTCGGTGGCTTAACGCATTGTCTTTTGCTTGAACCAAAAGAGGCACAAAACCGCTATGTTATCGCCGATTTCGGACAATCCCGGCGCAACAAAAAATATGAGGCAATAAAAGCCGAAAACCCGGGTAAAATTGTTATCAATCAGGACGAGTGGAATCACGCAACGGCTATGCTCGCGAATCTCCGCTCCCACCCGGAAGTCAAAAAGATTGTAACCGGGGCAACTGCCGAACTTCCTATTATTTGGCATAATCAGGAAAACGATGTTGATTGTAAAGCCAAAATAGACGCTATAAAGCGCACAAATCAGGGAATCGTTTTAATTGATTATAAAACAAGCTCCGATATTGATAGCGTTATTAAATGGCCGGAAAAACTGCAATACCCGCTCCAAGCCGTGCATTATTGCGAGGCTGTCCGGGAAAAATATGGCGAATATCCGATAGAGTTTGTTTTTATTATTCAATCAAATAAACCGGGCTATGAAGACGTTATTGCCGTTTGCAATATTGAACAAGAAACATTTGAGGCGGCGCAGGGTATATGGGCAAGCCATTTATATAACATATCACACAAAATAAAGGCTTTTGAAGAAACAAAAGACAAGCATATTTTCGCGGCATATCCGGAACGGGTATATATGCGGTATTCTAACTGGTATTTGAATAGGGGGAACGATTAAAATGCCTAAAAAAAACATTGTAAAATCGCAAGACGAATTAAACACTTGCAATGACGGGAAAAGAAGTTCTGATGTTTTGTTATCCACAATCAATTTATGTGAGATGTTGCAGCATGACAACCGGGAATTGCAACACCTTATTATAAAGTGCGCTCAATCCGTAAACAACGCTATGCACTGGCTTTATGTTACCGATGACTTTTCGGATATAACCGGAAAATCTAACCAGCAAAAAGCCTTTGAGGAATTAACCTCTATTTATAAGGAGATAAAAGATTGGAAAAATTTATCGTTATAAAAGGCATCGACCACTTGCGCTTTGTGGGAATATGCAAAGCAGACAATAAAGCTACTTCTTTTAGCCCTTTCAATGTTGACGGATACCGCCCGCCTAAAACAGTTATAGAAACGGGCGCGTGTATAATGGCAGCAAAACAATATTATTCTGAATGTATACCGGAAGTCAGAACCGGCGTGTTTAGCGTTAAAAGCATATTTGAGATGGACATAGAATACGCCGCCGAACAACTGGCGGAAAACATATTGAACGAAAACAACTATTTAAAGGAGTAAATAAAAATGGCTATAATAAACGGAACGGGATATTGCCCGTATTGCGAAAAACAAGTTTTAATCCAAAAGAAAGGCACTTCGCATATTCTTCACTTGTTTTTATCTCTTATCACTTGCGGGGTGTGGCTTTTTGTTTGGCTTGTCTGCGGAGTTGATAACGCATTTTTCGGAAAGTGGCGTTGTTCCCACTGCGGGATGATTGTTAAGAAAGGAAGCACCGCTGCCGACTATGAAAAAATCGCCAGGAGCAAGAAAAATGCCACACAAAGGGAGTAAATGGAAAAGCCCGATGTATAAGCGGTCAGACGGTCAAAGCCTCGTTGACTGGTGCAATGAAAACGGTTTTAATTATCACACCTTGCGCCAGCGGATAATTGACGAAGATATATCCGTAGACGAGGCTTGCGCCTCTGCCAACCGCAAGAGGCTGCGCCGGGAGTGGGAAACGGACGGTTTATCTCTAAGGCAATACTGCATAGAAAAAAATCTTGTTTATAATACGATATATTATCGGGTTAAAATTTTGGGCTTGCCTTTATCCGAGGCAGAACAAATTGAAAAGCATAGGTTAAATTCAAAAAAGCGGGGGAAAAGATGATTTCAAAATATTATGAGGTTTTTTATTGGATAAAAGGTGAAGAAGAACTCAAAACAAAGATTGTTAAAGCCAACTCTAAGTTTGAGGCGAAAACCGTATTTAAGCGGTGCTTTACTCAAAAGCGCCAACCAGATATAATCATTATGAACGTTTTGTTGAAAAAAGAGGGAGAAACAAAATGAAAATTTACGATTTGATAAAAAAATATGAAGGATTTAAATCCGAACCGTATCTGTGTCCGGCAGGTTGTCCGACTGTCGGCTACGGCACCACCTACTACGAATCGGGCGCACGGGTAAAATTAACCGACAAACCGATAACAGAAGACAGGGCTTGCCAGCTTTTAGAGTGGTATTGCAAAACGCAAATAAAGCTCCCCAAAGGCGACTTTACCGATGAACAAAAGGCATCCCTTTTTAGCTTAATCTATAACATAGGTAACCCGGCATTTGACAAGTCTAAATGTAAAGCGGCTATTGAGGCAAAAGACTGGCAAACTGCATATAACAACTGGGATTGGGTTACAGCCGGGGGAAAAGTCCTAAAAGGGCTTGTCCGCCGTAGAAACGAAGAAAAAGCCCTTTTCTTTAAGGATTTATTATAAATATTCAGCAAAGACTGTTACGCCGGAAGAGTGGATAAATATCTGCCCGTTATCAATAGCTGCTTGATTTTTATATAAAGCCTGATAGATGTTTGAGGTTGTAGCCGTGCCAACGGTTACAATCTTTTTTATATGCACGACACCGGCCGTTGCACAAACCAGTCCGCACCCGTCAGAGGATAAACTAAAATCTGCAGTTTGAGCTCCTTTTTTTCTGCAAAATTGAATTTGTGGTTTTATCATACTTTCGTTTTTCTTTTTTGACAACAGCACGTGCGTTTTCGTAATATTTTAATTGTCCAAGCATCGCCAGCGTATCGGCAAGCTTGTTGTTTCCGGCGTGCTGGTTGCGCCTGTTCGTGTGGGCTTTAACCTTTTCAACCCGGATGCCCTTATTTCTCTTTACCTGATACGCCCAGTATTTACATTCAAGGTGGTTGAGATATTGCTCCCGCGTCCGGGGCTTGTCCTTTATCTCTCCCTTAATGTAGGATAGCGCCGTTTGCGAATCGGTATAAACAAGCGCCTGCCCGTGCGTTAAAATACTTGCCAAGTGTATCGCGAATATCTCCGCGGCGTTAATCGTCCGGCACTTCGTAAAAAGGGCGTATTCTTTTCTCTTGCTCCCGTTGATGATGACAATACCTATACCGGCAACCCCTTTTGCGTCTATCGTTGCGTCCGTGTAGGCTATAATCATCATTTTGCCCCTTTTTCATCAACATTTTGCGATTTTTCACAAAATCCGTATTAAATGCGCAAGTTTTTTGCTTATCTCAATATTTTGCCTTATACTCGGCAAGGCATTTTGCCATATCCAAAGGCGTATTTATCCGCTCTATGCAGGTTATAGGCTCGCGCGGTATCTCCCTATACACATATTCTGTTTGTGTGCAGGAAGCCAAAAAAAGCGCGGTTGCAATGATAAAAATCTCTTTCATCGCCCGCGCCCCTTTAAATGCGACAACCACAAATCAACATACATTTTATGGTGGTCTTCCACCGCTTTTATGATTTCTTGCCGCTTTTGCTCTTCCTTGTCTATATTAGACACCGGCTCCCAATGCACCGGCTCTGTTTTTTCCTGCTGCCGGTTGAAATTCTGCATTTTTTTAAGGCGTTCTATTTCATCGGTCATTTTTCCCTTGCTCCTTTAGCTTAATAATAACAGGGTCAGCAGCAATGTTGCTATTCCAATCAAAACCCGCCTTATTTTTTCCTCGCGCTGCCGCCTCCTCAAGCTCGCGCACTCGCTTATCGGTGTCCAGCGCCTTTTCATTTCGTTTCTCAATTTCTGCCTCCAAATAATTTATATTGCCGTTAAGCGCGTTTTTTTGCGTTTCCAGCACGGTTATTTTGTTACCCCTCTCAATATACAAGGTTGATAAAATATAAACAACCAGCAAAAGAAAAGCCGCTAAATATGATAAAAGTTTTGTCATAGCGCCCCCAAAAGATAACATCCGGCATAAAAAACACCCCCACAAATAACCTCTGCCAAGTTTGTAGCGGAGCTTAAGCCTTTTAATTTGAAACACCAAACGGCGGACTCGCTCCATTGCCAACAGAAAGCATACACCGGCGCAACGCTTAACCCGATTAAAATATATTTCCAATCAAATAAAATCATCGGCAACATCGGGCAAGTGTAGCGTAAAAGCATATAAGTGAAGTCATATCCCCACCCGTAAAAGCTAAAAAAGCGCTTTTCTGCCAGCCAGTCGCAAGGTATATGATACCAGCGCTCATTATAACGTTTTATAGTTTTTTCGTCCGGGTAGCCGCCACGCGACAAGTCATATACTGCGCCATGCCCGCGGCTCCAAAACTGGAACTGCAGCCATAAGGCAACCACGCCGGAAACAAGCCAATCGCGCCAGCTCTGCCAATCATCAACAAATATGCCTAGCATAACGCCAATCATTACGCCGGTCTGCAACGCCCGATTTCCCAGCATTTTATATTTATCGTCCGGGAAAAGCCCGCCATACCACCGCCGGAGAAAACCGCCAAGAAGAAAATAAATCAAAGCCATTTGCGCCACTCCGGTATTTTGGCAAATCGCCCGTTTTTATCGCGCGTTCTTTTGGATAGGAACTTGCCAGTCCACAATCCGAAAATAAAAGCAATCAAACAAGATAACATCACCAATCCCCCTTTTTTTGAGTTATCCACAATTTATTTTTTTAAATACCTACAATAATTAACATAAAAGCCCTTGCGACTTCTTCCGCTTTATCCGGGGCGACAAGGGCGACTATTGCCAAAACCAAAACGGCAAATAAAATTATTCTGTATTTATACTTCGCTATCTTTTTCATTTCATCCCCTTTTCAATCAATTTTTGCTTAATAAACTGCAAGTCGGTTGATATACGGTTTAATGTTGTATCCAGCTTTACAGATGTCATATTGAAGTTTTTTTCGTTTAATGTTACCCGCTCCTGCAGCTTTGTATGGCTTGCCCTTAATTCGGCTATATCGTGGCTATGCTGATTTTGAATTGCTAAAATGGCTTGGCTGTGTTGCCCTTGCGTGTTTACAAAAATAAAGCAACCGTAAAGGAAAGCGGCAACTGCGACAATAAGGCGATAGTTTTTTGCTATTCTTTCGCCGAGGGCGATTAACTCTTCATCAATGCTCTTTTTCATTTTTCCATTCTCCACCACCCCATTCTTTTAATAATACTGGACTTTTAATTTGTCCAAGTCAATAACCGGCTCGGCAAAGCACCGGCACTGGATACTTATTCCTGGCGCCCCGTCCTCTGGCGGCTCGTCCCACCGGTATAAATGCCCCTCTCTTTCCCAATGGTTGCCGTGAACCCTGTTGCCTTTTGGATAAAACCCGGCAGGATTGCCAACAACCCGCTGGTCGCGTGCCGTCCGCCAAATATACTCTTCAATCCCGTAGCTGGTCTGCCTGATTTGCGTTAAATTCCCGTTCATCTTGTTTGTCTGGTCGCGGGCAATAGTTTTTGCACGCTCGTATTTTATTTTAAATTCTTCGGCAAGCTGCTGTGTGAGTGTTCGTCCTTCCGGCATAGGCTCGCCCCGGTAGTATTGATAAACCCGTTCAGCAACCTTTCCGATATTGTCATACGGTATCGTCTTAATCAAATACGCCGCCTCAAAACGCATATTTTCAAGTCCCTGCTGAATAAGCGGGTCTTCAAATATAGCAGATATATCCACGCCAAGCGCTTTTCGTAAGACTTCCATTGATTTCTTTTTCTGCCTCTCGTTTATCGCATTAAGCCAGTTTTCGCTTATCCTATCGGCTATCGGCTCAATCTTTCTCGCCCACTTCTCCTGCATTTCCGATAAAATCCGGCTTGCCTGTGCCGGGGTGTAGTCTTCAACGTGGTTTTTAAAATACTCCATTTCGGCGTCAAATTCCTGCAAGGCGCGGTTGATTGCCCGGCGTGCTTCCCACTCTATCGCTTTCGGTGGTTTAATCCCCTTGCCTACAATCTTCCCGCGTGTCTTGCTCGGCGCTTTGTTTAATACAATCGTTGACATCGGCTATTTATTCCCAACTTCGGCAATTTTGCCAAATAACTCGTTATTTTGTTCAGGCGTCCGGGGCTGTTCATCCCCTGCGCCTGCCATATATCCAAGCTGCGACATATCCGGCATATCCTCGGGCTTTATATCATTGACAAAGATTTTGCGGGCTTTTAACTCTTCAAGTGCAGCCTCGCGGCTTAAATAACCGGATTGCTCCAGCAAGCTGATTGTCTGCGCTCGGGTGTTGTCAACCGTTGCTTGCTCTGTTTCGCTTAAATTCCAAAGAGGCTTATATTCTATATCAAACTCGGGCTTTATTGATTGCCATTTTTCACGCCCAAAACAAGAAACGCCCAAAATATTATACATTTTTATTTCATTTGCTTTTAATACGGTATTTTGCCAACTCGCAACGTTGTTATAGTAGTTTTCAAGGTCGCTTTCTCCGGTAGCATTCAATCCGCCCGGGGCTTGCCCTAAGAATCGGGTTGCCGGTATATCCGAACCGGCAGCAAGCACCTGCGCAAACGTCTGCAATAATTCCGGCACACTGCCAAAAGTAGCGCTATGCTGTGCAACATCAACATCTTTGCCGGACAGTATCCCCGCCCGGTATATGCTTATCTGCTCTGCCATTTTTTCAAGCATACGCATACCGCGCTCGCCCATATTTGAAGCCTGCAAATCCATAAGCTTGTCGCATTTAACCAAAAGGACGCTTGCCATATTAACAAGGTGATACGCCCCCTCTTGCGTCCCGGCAAACCGGACAAGCGCGTCATAAACCGGAATCAATACGCTTTCGCCAAACCCGGCAGGGTTAAATCTAAAATTCTGTAAAATGTTCATTGAGGCGCTATTAAACAACGGTCTTCCGTCAAAAACAAGCAAGCGGCTAACATCAACTTTCTGCCCGTTAATCATATAATAACGCGGCGTATCATACATCGGACTAAAAGGGTCTGTTTCATATTGAACTTGGCTTATTTTTTCCACGCTAACAACATTCATAAACGCAAGGTCGCCCTTGTCCAGCTTGTCAAAATCAATCGGCTTTTCCGGGTTGTCTTCTTCGTCTTTAATACCGAGCATAACGATTGAGCCGCCAAGCAAGCGTGATTGAATAGCCGCTTTATAAAGCTTATCTCTGCCGCCCATCGCCTCCTGGTATTTTATAAGCTGCTCTTTGTCTTCCTCCGACAAGCCTTTTATTTCCGGCTCTACACGAAATGCGTCTTGCACCGGAATATCCACAATTTTTTTTGCTGCCCAGTCGGTATAATACCAGCGCACTAAATCTTGCCAGCGCCGATAATAATCGTTGTTATAATAGGGGTTTTTCGTGAATATAGCGCCTTGCTGTATACTTCCCCGGTCTTGCCAAGTGCTTGCGCCTGCCCCGTGCAATAAAGCATTGCCGGTTTTAAGTCTTGTTTTTCCCTTGTTGCGCCGTGTCATATTTCAAAAACTCCCTTTATTATTGCTCTGTATCTCTCATTCCGCCATAATAACGCCAAATTGAGAAGGACATTGTAAAACTATCAACCGAATCATCGTGATAGTGCGACATATCCTCTTTAAACGCTGCCGCCTCTTCTACTAAATACTCACTCATTTTATTATTTTCTGGCAAAAAGACAAGCCCGGAAAATATAGCCCAACTTGCCTCTTTTGTCCTGCCGACTTTATCATCGGGAAAATCAAAATCTTTCGGTTTCCAAGCTACGGTGTTAATTCCCAAATCTTCAAGCGTCTGCACAAGGCTAATCCCGCTTGCCTTATCCTCAATAAAAAAATACTTTGCCCTGACAATCATTTCGGGGCGTGTCCACTTATCCCAAAACATTTTAGCATTTTCCAGCAATTCGGGAAACTCCCACTTATCAACAATCATATCGCGCATTAAAAGCCTGCCCGTTTTAAGCTCCCAACATTGCAAACAGGAAAAGTCTGCCGTCTTTGATCTTTTATATGCCGTATCTGCTGTTATAATCAAAACGCCTTCAACCGGTGTTTCTTCCGGCTTATAATACTGCCACCAGTCGCGCTTAATAAGGTTGCCCTCTTCAAGTGTCGGCTCTTGCTGGTATTGTGCAGAAAATGCCGACTTGTCAAATTGTAGCTCTTTTAGGCGCTTTTCATCATACTGGCTGGGCGCTTGGCACTCGCCACGTATATTCAAAAGAGGCTTTTTTAAAACTTCAAATCCGTATTTGTCTTTTAAAAACCCCGATATATCGTCAACGTGCAGCCTTTGTTGAACGTTAAGAATAGGCACGTTGTAATCGTTCAAGCGGGATAGTAACGTTTCCGAATAGTATCGCTTTGTTTTTGTTCGTAACACTTCGCTGGCTATATCTGCGGGCTTGTCAAAGTCGTCAAGGATTAAACAGCCGGAAAAGTCATCAGCTCCGCGAATACCTGCTCCAAATCCCAGAATTTGCCCGCCTGCGCTCACAAAAATACAAACCCCGCCCGCGTAGGTTACAATTTTTTTTGAAGAGTAAATATTTTTGTTGTCTTCCGATTTATTCCAGTATTGCCGCCAGAACTCGTCAATCGGGTCTAGTGTTTCGCTTTCCATACTGGATTTTACCGGAAACATCGCCTTAAATGCCGGGTGTTCCATTATGTTTTGAATATCCCGGGCAATATCATTTAACAAGCTCTGCGAATAAGAAGTATAAATAAAGTTGCATTTTGGATTTTTACACCAGCTATAGACAATAAAATATTTACACAATGTTGTTTTTGATGAACGCGGAAAAATGTTTATTGTCTGCCGTAGCCTTTTGAGGTTATAAATATCTTCAAAAACGTTAAATAAATCCGGGTGTATAGGCTCCATTATAAACGGTCGCCCCTCAATAACTCGGAACAAATACCTGAAAAAAGCTTCAAACCCAAGCTTTAAAAGCATTTGCCCGATATATTCCGGCTGCAGCTCCATTTTTAGCCCTCGTTTTTATTTTCCCCGGTAATGACTTCTTTTATGTGCTTTAACGTTTCCTCCTGCTCTTTTTCCGAAACAAAGACTTTTTCAACGGTAACACTGCCGGTTACGCTTGTTTCCGGCTTTTGCCCGGCAGTGTCGCGCAGGTATTCAGCCGCCTTTACCTTTTCTTTTAAGTCTTTTGAAGTTATGGCAGATAACAGAATATTTGCCGTCATAGCCATACCGTTAGTCAGGTCTTCCGTATCAACGTTTGGGAAAAGCAGCTTTATTTGCGCCTTTGCCTCTTCTGATACAACGGGGTTTTCCAGCAATAAAAGCGTTAACTCTTTTAAGGTTTTTTTCTTTCTGTTTTTCTCCCGGCAAGCTTTTCCGCCCATTGACTGGATTTTCCTTTGAGCTTCCTTTGACCGTTTGTTAAGTGGTATTAAATTTTCGTGTCCTTTTGCCATTTTCCCTTAACTCCTTAAAACAACATAACTTTGTCGGGCTGATTGCAATATACCGTTTCTTGAACTTTCGCTCCAGCCCCTTGCCCGTGTAGAAGTTGGGTCTTTTCTTTGCTCCATACCTTATAAAAACGGGTATCGCTTATTTCATAACTTGAAAAATATACACGATACGGGCGACTGTAAACCCAATCGTAAAACTCTTTATGATTAAATCCGTCTTCGGAGTATGTGGCGGTGTTTTCATAAGGAGGGTCGCATTGGTTAATCCAAATTATTTTTCCGTGTCTTCTCATTAAAACAGTATGCCATTTTTCAAGACAACAACAATATAGTTTTCCTGCATAAAAATTTCTTTTTTCATTTTTATGAATATGGTTTAAGTATTTTTTATTATTTATAGAAACGACAAAATAAGGTTTTAATGCTTTTATATATCTGTTTTCGTCTTTTAAAAATGATTGTTTTGGCTCTTTTATATAAAAACAGCTTGACAGTCCTATTTTATAAATAATCTCTTGTATATCATCAACAAGAGATTTACTGCCTATATATATTCTTCTGCGGCTATTATCTCCATCGCCATCAATAATACCCTCCAAAAGGCTTTTCAATACCTCAACATTTGAATCCTTAAAATCTTGCGGTATTTTCCTTTTTTCTTTTAAGTAAAATTGCTTGAAATACCCTTTATATTTTCTAGACAAGTAAAAATATTTTTTATGTTCCGTAAATTCAATATTTAGGTCAATTAAAAGGCTTTTTATTGTATTTCTTATACTTTCCTTTGTTTGATAAATAAAAATATTATCTTGCTTGTTTATTGAGCCATCTGTTAAAAATATACCTAATAATCGGGCAAATTTAATTTTATCAAATTCTTGTCCTAATATTTTTATTGTCTTTTCTGGTGTCCCTTTCCAGATACCACCGGCTGATATAAATTGAAAACTAGAAGTATAAGCTTTATCTGCCGTTATTGTTGTATCTTGACGTTCTTTTTTTCTGCCAATCTTTCTGCTAATAAAAAGTTTGTGATTTTCACTTACATTTATTGAAATATTTTTCCCTTCATAACTATACATATAACCTGTATAGTTAATTGCTATTTTTTTTGTATTCTTTATATATTCTAATCTTGCCGTATTAGGCTCTCTGGATAAAAGCTCGTCATCTTTTTTTATATTAGCTACATTTACCCACCCTCTTTTTGTTAAAAGTTCTGTTTCGTCGTCAAAACAATAGACAACATCCCCCTCTTTATGTTGATAATCAACATAGCTTCCACAATGTAGCTCCAGACTTTGCAGACTTTGCAGACTTTGCAGACTTTGCAGCAACTCTTGATAACCGTAAACCTCGTCATAAGGCTTAAGCGGCATAAAAGCGCGCATTTTATTATATTCTTCACGCGTAGGAAAAGCCCACTGCGAACGCCCGAAGTAATGCCCGGACATCTGTGTATTTAAACGCCGGTCAACTTCCGTCGCCGTTAAGCCCGATTCTTTCAACGCGTTGCACAAATATTGCCGCAGTTCTTCTTTCTGGTCTTTTATCTTTTTATCCAAATCGTTTTTAAGGCGGTTAAAATCGGCGTCTGATAGGCATATATTTTTCAAATACCATTTTATATATTTTTCTTTGTATTCATCTTTGTTGGCTTTTATATCCTGCCTGCTGCCGTTTGAATCAATGCCAAATTCTTTTAATAGGCTGCAATCGCCTAAAACTCGGGCATAGTGTAAAGCTTTTTTCCAGGGCTCAATTTCTTTTGCATAAAGATAGTTACCCCCATTATTCCCAAAGCTCCAGCAGAGTTTTACATATCCGTCTGTATCTTTAAGGTTATAAAACGTTTCCCGGTCAATCCACCGGCGCTCGTTTTTGTATTCTCCGGCTATGGCTTTTTTAATCATATCCACCACAAGCGGGTTTAATTCATTGTAATAAAACTCTTCATATTTTCCGGACAACATCGCGCAATGCGTCATAGCGAAACCACCGCCGAATAAATCAACAAACCTTTTCCCGCGCGGCAATATTGCAAGTATATCCTCGGCAATTTTTGACTTGCTCCCCATATATGGCGCTCCGTATTGATTCATAAAACCCCCCACAGTTTATTTTATATGCTCGTCCCCGTTAAAGCTCCGGGCGCGGTTAATCTTCATTTTTTCTTTTATAAGCTCTTGCATTTCGGGAAAACTCGCCAAGTTAATCGCACAAATCACAACATCGGCAAGCTCTTCCTGATATTTTAGATAATTCAGTCGGGAGGGTCTTCCTGCGTAATCACCCTCTGCCTCTTCAAATTCGGCTATTTCCGCTTTTAATTTGACAATTTGAGAGGTAAAACTCGCTTTCGGAAAAGTTTTTTTAAACCACCTATGTATGCTCTCAAACATTTAACCCCTCCCACTATCTAAATTTAATACATAAATGACTATTTCAAGCCGTGCAAATCGGCATCCCCGACTTTTAACTCGTATAAATTAGCAAAAGGCACAAACCCTAACGCCCGGTGTGCCTTTTGTGATATTTTATTGTTTTTGAAAACTCCCGCTGTAATGCTTTTATATTTTATATCTTCGGCAAATTTAACCAGCCGTGCAAGCATTGTCCTATATACGCCTTGATTTCGGACTTGCGGCATAACGTAAACGTGGCAAGCGTAAACCCGCTTTTCCTGCTCAGCCATTCCTACGGCTATAAAACCTATGATTGTCCCGTTCTGGTCGGTGGCTGTTACGTTTACCGGATTTTTAAAGCAATAAAACTCCTCTTCTTCACGCCCTGTTATCTTTGCCAGCTCCTCGGCATATTGCATTTTTAAGGCGTTCAACTGCCCGGCATTTTCCGGGTGCGGGTCGTTCGTTATTGTGCATTTGTATAAAATTTGTGTCATAAGCCTATTTTCTCCCCGTATAGTGCTATATCTCTGCTTCTGGCATAAATACCCGCTCTTGCATTGTTTCATACGCATACGGCGTTATTTGCCGCCATAACAAGCCCAAATTCTGTTGCAGGTCTTGTGCTATCCCACCAATCAGATTTTTATCCCCGACAGACAGCTTCTTTTGATTTAACTGCTCTATTTCGTCCAGCGCATTAAATATTAAATTATAAAGGTTGATATAGTTTTGCTGGTCGTTTTCTTCTGTTGCAGGCAATAAAGGCAACACGCCCTCAAGTATCGCCACGGCTGATGGCGCGTCTTTTGCGTGCCCCAAAAAAACAACCTCTTTTATCAAATCAACGTAATCATTCATATTTTCGGCGATTCGGTCGTTGAATAAGTGCTTACCATAAAAAGCCTCACCCTTGACTTCATAATGAATTGTCTTTGAATATTGATATATTGCCGTTAAATAACAAATAAGCTTATACATGGCTATTCTTTCTCCTCTTCCTCTTTCCCGTATATTTCATTATACAGCTTTCGCCATTTCCGGGCGTTAATCATAACTTCCAGCGGCACGAAACAGCCAGCCTCGTATCGTCTTATGCTCGGCTCACTCCGGTTGATAAACCGCCCGAACTGCGCGCGGCTAACTTTTAGCAGTTTCCGTATCTTCAAAATTTCCGGCTCTTCTTTCATTTTTAACCTCTTTTGTTTAATCCCCTGTTAATTGTTACTATATTTTTTGATTTTGTCAACGGGTTTTATCTTCTCCCCTATCATTCTTGGAAAATTAACCGTAACCGCGTTGCCCAGCGCTTTATACCTGGCGTGGTCGGACATCTTTTTGCCATCCGCACCATATTCGGTCCACCCGTCGGGAAATCCTTGAAGACGCTCGCACTCAACGGGCGTGAGCTTTCTAACCGACTTCCCGTCATATATGCCGTGCTTATCCTGTGCCGTCAGCGTAAACGAAGGCTCTCCGTTTTCTTTCATCCGCCGCCCGTTCTGTCTTTTAATTATCCGGTCCGGTGTCAATACAGGTTTAATGCACATCGGTACATGTGTTGTCCCTATGCAATGAGTCTTGCCATAAATGGATGTTACATGAGTTCCTTGGATAGAACTTCGTTTTTTATCATTACGGCATAAATGGAAACCATCAGCTGTAAATCTTATTTTTTTTAATTCTTCTGTTCTTTTTCTCACCAAAGCAATTTTCGGCTCAAGATTACCCCCGTCGACCGTGTTTAACGCAGGGCATATCCCCTCCGGAGAATACACCCTGTCCTGCTGGTGGTTCTTTTCGGTCCGGTTTATTTGCCGGACTTTTTGAAACTGTTGACCTTCAATAACATACGATGCCTGTCGGTTTTTTGTGTATCCCTCGCTGGTAATGGTATTTGTGTATTGTCCTTGTAACCCATCAGCCGTTTCACCGCCGCTGAAGAGAGGAAATATTTTTGCTCCGAATTGTCCTCCAAGACGTCCGACAAAGTAAACCCGCTCGCGATTTTGGGGTAATACCCAGCTTGTATTAACAAGCTGCCACTCGCATTCATATAGCCCAATGTCGGCAATTTCCCGCAGGCATCGGACATAGTCCGCTCCTCCGTTATTTGTAAGCAAACCTTTGACGTTTTCAAAGATAAAATACTGAGGTTTAAGCTCTCTGATAATCCGCATCGCCTCAAAGAATAAACCGCTTCTATCGCCAGCCAGACCTCGCCTTTTGCCAGCAACCGACAAATCCTGGCACGGGAATCCGAAAGTGATAATGTCGGCTTTAATCCCGGAAAAATCTCTAATTGCTCGCACATCGCCCAGCTCCTTTGCGTTTGGAAAATGTTTTTTGTAAATGTTTATCGCGTTCTTGTCTATTTCGGAGAACCAATGCTCTTCAAATTCTATCCTGGCCTGCTTCAGCCCCAGCGCAAACCCGCCTATACCTGAAAAAAGGTCCATATACCGCATTAAACTATTCCCCTAGATTATTTCTTTTACAATATCTATTTTCCGGACTTGCCCTCTCATATATTTGTTTTTCTTCAAGGCTCTTCACATAAGATAAAAAAGCAAAGTCGCTTTCCCTAAAAAAAGAAACAAACCCACATTTACCACACTGACATTGCCTAATATTTTTAAATTCGCTTTCGTTATCTTCTTTGCACTTCGGGCATTTCCAAGTAAATATCATCTGTTATTCTCCTTAACATTTCCGGCGAATGCGTTAAAATTTTCATGATTTTTTAACATAATGTTGCAATCTGGCTCGGAATGTTGCGAATTTGGTTTTGAAACATTATTTGCAACATTTTCGTGGTGTTCACATTTTTTTATCCAAGCACATGGAAAACCTTCGCCCGGTGCGTCTTTGTAACGTCCGTATGAGCATAGCCACACGGGCTTTGTGTGCGGAATTGTTTTACGGCTGTACGGGCAGCCTGTGCAATCTTCGAGTTTCATTTTTCCTCACTTTCGCCAAGAGCGGCGTTGATACGGGTTAAAAGATCTTGTCCTCTTTTATGGGATTCTTCCCCGCCTCTGATTTGCCAAGTCATAATTTCAGCAGAAACAATCGGTAAACACTCTTTCAGCAAGTAGCCCAGTTCCTCAACCTTTTTGCAAAGCCTCTTGTTTGTATCAATAGCGGATTCCCCGTTTTGGATAGCGGCGTGCATAGCCTTGTATTCGTCATAAGTGGGGACGGGAGCAAGCAATGTCATTTCATTATCAGAATGATTTAAATTCACCCTATAAAGAGCATAATCAGACATTATTCCAAATAGACCATCTACGCCTTTTACATAATAAAAACCAACATCTAATTTTCCCGCTTTCCATTCCTTTGTCAGTTCTTCCGGTGTCTTAGTCATTTTTTAACCCCTCTAAAAGTTCATCAATCAATTTTGTTTTAACGGCGTATACGTCCATTAACGCCTTAACCTCTTTATCTGTTTTGCCCTTTGCCTCTTCCAAGCCCCGGATAATGCCTTTATAATAAAGATATTCTCCGGTTACGACTTGCAATTTTTCCGGGCAATGTATGTCTTTTTTTCTCATCGCGCCCCGCAATCAATGTTATTTTCCCGCATAAACCGGTGCATAGTTTGCCAATTGCACTTAAAATATCGGGCTAATTCTGCTTTATTAAAGCCTTTAGCTGCCAAATTTTTGACTTGTTTAATATCCGCTGCAAGCTTTCTATACCCTAAGCCATAGGGTCTGCCTAAATGCTTGCCATTTTCTCTGGCGCGCTTTAATCCTTCCATAGTGCGCTGTATCATCAAATCGCGCTCCATTTCGGCAAAAGCCGCCATAATTGCCACCACAAGCTTACCCATCGGCGACTGGTCAATACGCATATTTTGTTTGACGAGGTAAACGTCCACACCCTTTTTATTCAACGTATGAATGGTCTTCAGAACATCAAACGTTGAACGTCCGATACGCGACAGCTCGGATACGATAAGCTTATCCCCGGATTTTGCCTGCCGGACGATATTATTCAGCTTGCGCTCTTTTACTTCAACCGCCCCGGACACGCCCTCGTCAAAATATTCTTTATTGATAACAAGGTCGTGGCTTTTTGCATAAGCCAACACACCAAGCCTCTGGCTCTCGCAAGTCTGGTCATCAGTTGAAACCCTGTAATATCCGTATATCATCATAACCTTTCAAAAAACTTAACCATTCTTCCATGCTCTTCGCATTGAGCTTTAATACTCTCATCTATTGCTTTTCTTATTGTTTTCAAAGATAGATGACAGCCATTTTTAAGTTCATCTATGTTTCTTATTGCACAATATTCATCTCCTGTTTCATATTCTCGGCGAAGAGCCGGGCAATTATAACATTTCATCTTAGCACCTCGTTTGTCTTGTCTAATAGCTCTGTTATCTTAGCAAAGTTCTTTAGGTCGCAAGTAACAGCAACAACAGGATATGCTTCAACCCACTCTTTCAGTAAGACTTTTAACTTAACATTCTCAATATCCAAATGTTTTATTTTTTTTCTTCTTTCCGATGCTTTTTTCTTGTTGCAATCAAAACACCAATGAAAACGTCCGTCTTTTCTACTTCTGTCTATAGGAAAATCCGATAAAGGCTTTATTTTTCCGCAACCGTCACATTTTTTTAATACTTCACTCATTTCTTAAATTTCCTTTCATAAATTTCATGACACAACCAAAGCAACGGACCGGTCATTGCTTTACTCCTTAATAACACAACTATTTACAATAAGGGAGGCTCTCATACCAACTTGTTCGCATAAATAATTGCGTATTGGGAAGATGATATTAAAATAGACAAGCACTAAACCCACAGCCATTATAAAGTAAGTCAAAAAGTTTTTCATAGCCTTATCCTCTTATCTTTTTAAGAGCTTCACGTGCTTTAAGACCATTTTCGACATATCCATCAACCTCATCACAGTCGACGAAAACGCTACTAATATAAACATCTTCATCTTCATAATGTTTTTTTAAAGCATAAAATTCCAAAGCCTCAACAGCAATTTCAAGCTTTTTCTCAAGCTCAATCTCGCGGGCAGTCTTGTAGCCGGCTTTGCCGCAATCTATGTTTGTAAGCCCGCAGGTCGGGCAGGTAAAGTTACTCATCGCTATCCCCTTTCAAAAAAATTCTTAAAGTCTGTTGCGCCGAATTGCCCCTTGGTCAGCTCTATGATTTCTGCGATTGTGTAACGCGGCTTTAATTCTCTTAATCCGCCGACAAAGTGCTTCGTTCCAGCTTCACAAGCACCGGTAATTGCCCGATACATTTTGATTGCCTCTTCTTTCGTAACCACAGAATCAAGACTTAAATCTTCATATTGTGAAGTGTCGCGGTCGCTGATTTTATACATCAAATCTGCGCGCGCCTCTTTTATTGTGTCGCCGTGCGCATAGTTCACGCCGTCAGTTACGACGTATTTTGTTGCAAGTTCGATTTTTACCTTGTAGGCATTCTTGAGTTTGCGCACTACTTCACAAAATATACCGTCAAAAATACGGTAACGCCCGTTTTGCCAACTTAATTTTGCCTGCACCGACAAATTGAACTCAACCATATTTTGCGGTTTTTTAACCTTTTCCTTTTCTTTACTCGTAATCCCCGTGTTGCTTAGGTCAAGCGAACCGCCGACGGTCAGGTTATCCGGAAGGCTCGTAATCCCCGTGCCGCGTAGGTCAAGCCACCCGCCGACAGTCAGGTTATCCGGAAGGCTCGTAATCTCCGTGTTGCTTAGGTCAAGCCACCCGCCGACAGTCAGGTTATCCGGAAGGCTCGTAATCCCCGTGTTGCGTAGGTCAAGCGAACCGCCGACAGTCAGGTTATCCGGAAGGCTCGTAATCCCCGTGTTGCTTAGGTCAAGCCACCCGCCGACAGTCAGGTTATCCGGAAGGCTCGTAATCCCCGTGTTGCTTAGGTCAAGCGAACCGCCGA
>OLIR01000227.1_pt1 | contig 31241 bp, 17 predicted proteins | sample 1609741 | NCBI WGS metagenome assembly OLIR01 (sample SAMEA4350169, study PRJEB24818) | metagenome | biome: human; feature: gut; material: faeces | place: Denmark | collected 2013-09
GTTTATGTAAGTACTTTCATAAATTATTCTACTTCAAAAAAGCTATTTCGTCAATCACCAAAAACAGAAACTTATTTTTTCCTCAAACCATTGATTTTATCAGCAATATTTCACTTTGATAATTTTTTGGCATATGAAAAATTGAAAAAGCATCTTGAAAAAAGAGAAGTCTTTCGTTATAATTCAGATATAGCTTTTTATGTAACTACTTACAGTTTTCTTACAAATTCTGTTACATAGAAGCGGAGAGGAATCCGCAGATGACAATTTACGATATTTCTGAGAAGGCCGGTGTCTCTATTGCTACTGTTTCCCGCGTATTAAATGGAAGCAATAATGTAAGCGAGAAAACCAAGAAAAAAGTTCTGGACGTAATCAACCAGTATGAGTACACTCCCAACGCATTTGCCAGAGGGTTAGGGCTCAACACGATGAAGACCATCGGTATTATGTGTGCCGACAGTTCCGATCTGTATTTAGCCAAGGCGATCTATTATATCGAACAGAAGCTTCGTGCCAACGGCTATGACAGTATCCTGTGCTGTACCGGTTATGATCTGGCTACCAAAGCCAGCTCCATGAACCTTCTGATCACCAAAAAGGTGGACGGCATTATATTGGTAGGTTCCAACTTTATTTATGAAAAGGAAGAAGACAACAAATACATTACAGATGCCTCCGCGCAGGTTCCTGTAATGCTGTTAAATGCAGCGATGGATGCTCCAAATGTATACAGTGTTGTCTCGGATGATTTTACTTCCATGTATGACGCTACCATGGAGATGATCCGCTCCGGTGTGGAAGATATTCTGTATTTCTATAATTCTACTTCCTACAGTGGTAAGAAAAAGCTGGCAGGCTACCGTGCCGCCATGGAAGAAAAAGGACTTCTCACCAACGGAAGCTTCCTGCAGCTCTATCAGGGATCCCACGAGGATATTCCCGCCATGGCCGATCAGTTGAAAAAGCTCCATGCAAAAGGAATCTCTTTCCACGGTGTTATCGCCGCTGACGATTCCCTAGCTCTGGGTGCTCTGAAATACGGCCGGGAAATGGGACTTCGCATTCCGGAAGATCTGTCCATTATCGGTTATAATAATTCCATGCTGGTAAGCTGCTGTGATCCGGAACTGACCAGCATCGACAATAAATTAGAGACGCTCTGCCAGCATCTGATCACAACTCTGATGGGTGTCCTGGAAGGAAACGAGATGCCGAAAAAGACTGTGTTCTCCGGAGAACTGGTAAAACGCGGCACCACAAAATAATTTTTTTCTTTACAGCAATGACAGCAATAGGGGAGCTGAAAATACCCTTTAGTATATTTATGGAGGATTTTAAAATGAAAGCATTTATGGACAAGGACTTTCTGTTAGAGACTGAGACAGCCAGGAAGCTGTTCCACGACTACGCAGAAAAAACACCGATTCTGGATTACCATTGTCATATTAATCCCAGGGAGATCGCTGAGGATCGTCAGTTCGACAATATCACCCAGGTATGGCTGGGCGGTGACCACTACAAGTGGCGTTTCATGCGTTCCTGCGGTGTTGACGAGAAGTACATCACCGGTGATGCATCCGATTACGAGAAGTTCTGCAAATGGGCAGAGTGCCTGGGCAAGGCTATCGGCAACCCCTTATTCCACTGGAGCCATCTGGAGCTGCAGAGATATTTCGGTTACAATGGCGTTCTGAACAAAAACAGCGCTGACGAAGTATGGAACCTGTGCAATGAAAAGCTCCATCAGCCTTCCATGAGCGTTCGTAACCTGATCAAGCAGAGTAACGTTACCCTGATCTGCACCACCGATGATCCTATCGATTCTCTGGAGTGGCACAAGAAGCTGGCTGCAGATGATACTTTCGATGTAAAGGTTCTGCCCGCATGGAGACCCGACAAGGCTATGAATATCGAGAAGCCCGATTATCTGGATTATCTGGAGAAGCTGGCTGCTGCTGCCGGCATGACCGAGATCAACTCTTTTGCAAGCTTAAAGGAAGCTCTGAAGAACCGTATGGCATTTTTCGCATCCATGGGATGTAACGTATCTGACCATGCTTTAGAGTATGTAATGTACTATCCCGCTTCCGATGATGAGCTGGAAGAGATTTTCTTAAAGAGACTGAACAAGATGGTTCTGACCAAGGAAGAGGAACTGAAATTCAAGACCGCCTTCATGCTGTTCGTAGGCCGCGAATATCATAAGCTCGACTGGGCTATGCAGCTGCACTACGGTTGTAAGCGTGACAACAACACCCTGATGTTCGAGAAGCTGGGTCCCGATACCGGTTACGACTGCATCAACAACTACGCTCCTTCCGCTCAGATGGCTGACTTCCTGAACGCTCTGATCGTAAGTGATGAGCTTCCCAGAACTGTCATCTACAGCCTGAATCCTAACGACAATCAGGCAATCGGTACCATCCTCGGATGTTTCCAGGATTCCACCGCTGTTGCCAAGATCCAGCAGGGTTCTGCATGGTGGTTCAATGATCACAAGACCGGCATGCAGGATCAGATGATCTCCCTGGCTAACCTGGGTAATCTGTCCGGATTTGTAGGAATGCTGACCGACTCCAGAAGCTTCCTGTCCTACACCAGACATGAGTATTTCCGCCGTATCCTGTGCAACCTGATCGGTAACTGGGTAGAAAGCGGCGAGTTCCCTGCAGATTACGATACTCTGTCCGAGATCGTAACCGATATTTCTTACAATAACGCAAAGAGATACTTCAAGTTCCCTCTGGCATAAGAGATAAAACAATAAGCCCCCGGTGATGAGCCGGGGGCATTCTTTATTTATTGAATCACGAGGTTGGAGTATCCCATCAGGCTCTCATCCACAGCATGTGCAGCTTCTCTGCCTTCGCGGATGGCCCATACGACGAGGGACTGTCCTCTGTGCATATCGCCGGTGACGAATACATTTTCCACACTGGTCTGGTATTTTCCGGGAGCTGTTTTTACATTGGTGCGTTCATTTAATTCCACGCCGAAAGCATCAGCAATGTATTTCTGGGTTCCTAAAAATCCTGCGGCGATCAGCACGATCTCTGCATCCAGGATCTGCTCGCTTCCCGCGATCTCCTGCATCTTCATGCGTCCGGTAGCCGGATCCTTTTCCCAGGACAGCTTCACGATCTTCACAGCTTTAAGTTTGCCGTTCTTATCCTTGATAAATTCCTTGACTGTAGACTCATATATCCTCGGGTCATGTCCGTAGACCGCAATGGCTTCTTCCTGACCGTAATCGGTCTTGCAGACCTTCGGCCATTCGGGCCAGGGATTATTCTCTGCTCTTTTGTCCGGAGCCTTGGGCATCATCTCGATCTGGGTCACAGATTTTGCTCCGTGACGGATGGAGGTTCCAACGCAGTCATTACCGGTATCACCGCCGCCGATGATAACCACATTTTTCCCCTTGGTCTCCACATATTTTTTATCTTCAAAATTCGAATCCAGAAGGCTCCTGGTATTGGCTTTCAGAAAATCCACCGCAAAATAGATTCCCTCGGCATCTCTGCCAGGAGCATTGATGTCTCTGGGATTAGAGGCACCGCATGCCAGTACGACGCGGTCAAAATCATGCAAAAGCTTGGATGCTTTGATGTCCTTGCCGATGTCGGTTCCTGTGACAAAGGTGACACCCTCTTCCTTCATAATATTGATCTTGCGGTCAATGATCTGTTTTTCCAGTTTCATGTTGGGGATGCCGTACATCAACAGTCCTCCCACACGATCGGAACGCTCGAATACTGTTACCTGATGTCCTCTCTGGTTCAGCAGATCCGCTGCTGCCAGTCCGGAAGGACCGCTGCCGATGACTGCTACCTTTTTACCGGTGCGTACCACAGGGGGCTTGGCTGCCGCATAGCCCTCGCTGTAGGCGTTTTCAATGATGGCATATTCGTTCTCCTTGGTGGAGACCGGATCCCCGTTCAGTCCGCAGGTACATGCTGCCTCACACAGGGCAGGACACACTCTGGAAGTGAACTCGGGGAAATTGTTGGTCTTCTTCAGACGGTTGTAAGCCTGCTGCCAGTTGCCGGTATATACCAGATCGTTCCACTCCGGCACCAGATTGTGCAGGGGGCATCCGCTGGTCATACCGCAGATCATCATGCCCGACTGACAGAACGGCACACCGCATTCCATACATCTGGCACCCTGTAAACGCTGCTTTTCCTTCGGCAGATGCTCATGGAATTCGTTAAAATGCTGTATTCTCTTCTTAGGATCTTCAGCCACGCTGACTTCCCTTTTATATTCCATAAATCCCGTTGGTTTTCCCATGACTTACCTCCCATTTACTTTCTGGTGTTGGCATAGAATGCCTCGATCTGTGCCTGCTCTGCGCTCAGTCCCTTTTCCTCCATCTGTACGATAGTCTTCAGGACTCTCTCATAGTCATGAGGGATGATCTTCTTGAACTTAGGCAGATACTCTCCAAAGTTATCCAGCACTTCCTTACCCTTTGCAGAGTTGGTCAGTGCCACATGCTCCTGGATCATGGATTTCAGCTCCAACACATCATATTTGGATGTGATCTCGCTGGAAGATACCATTTCCTTATTCAGACGCTTATACAGATCGTTGCCTTCATCCAGTACATACGCGATGCCTCCGCTCATACCGGCTGCAAAGTTTTTACCGGTGGGACCCAAGACTACCACACGTCCGCCGGTCATGTATTCACAACCGTGATCACCCACACCTTCGACTACCGCAATGGCACCGGAGTTACGTACGCAGAAACGTTCGCCTGCCACACCGTTGATGAATGCTTTACCGGAGGTTGCACCGTACAGTGCCACATTACCGATGATGATATTTTCTTCCGCCTTGAACTTGCTGCCCTGTGGGGGATATACCACCAGCTTACCGCCGGATAAGCCCTTGCCGAAGTAGTCATTGCTGTCGCCCACCAGCTCCAAGGTCAGGCCCTTGGGGATAAAGGCTCCGAAGGACTGTCCGCCGGCACCTTTACACAGTACATGATAGGTATCTTCTTCCACGTCATCGCCCAGTTTTCTGGTGATCTCACTTCCGAGGATCGTACCGAAGGCACGGTCTGTGTTGCTGACATCCACTTCGATACTGCGCTTCTGTCCCGCATCGATGGCTTTGCCCAGCTGCTTTAACAGCACCTTCTCATCCAGTGTCTTCTCTAACTGGAAGTCATATACCTGCCTGGGATCGAAGGTTACCTTCTGCTTGCTGCCCTCGTAAGGGTTGCTTAAGATCTGGGTAAGATCCACTTCTTCCTGGCGCTCGGTCAGATGCTCTTTTCTCTTCAGCAGATCGGTTCTGCCCACCAGTTCATCTACGGTACGCACACCCAGGGCTGCCATGTATTCCCGCAGCTCCTGTGCGATAAATTTCATAAAGTTTTCCACATATTCCGGCTTACCGCGGAAGTTTTTCCGCAGCTCCGGGTTCTGGGTAGCCACACCTACCGGACAGGTATCCAGATTACATACTCTCATCATGACACAACCCATCGTTACCAATGGAGCAGTAGCGAAACCGAACTCCTCGGCACCTAAAATCGCTGCGATGGCTACGTCTCTGCCGCTCATAAGCTTACCGTCGGTCTCAATGCGGACTTTATTACGCAGTCCATTCATGATCAGGGTCTGATGGGTCTCTGCCAGTCCCAGTTCCCAGGGAAGTCCGGCATTGTGGATGGAGTTTCTCGGTGCCGCACCGGTACCGCCGTCATAACCGGATACCAGGATGACCTGAGCTCCCGCCTTGGCCACACCGGCTGCTACGGTTCCCACACCGGCTTCCGAAACCAGCTTTACGGAGATTCTTGCCTGGGTGTTGGCATTTTTCAGATCGTAGATCAGCTGCGCCAGATCCTCAATGGAATAAATGTCGTGATGAGGGGGCGGAGAGATCAGGGACACACCGGGTGTGGAGTGTCTGGTCTTGGCGATCCAGGGATATACCTTTCCTCCGGGCAGATGTCCGCCCTCGCCGGGTTTTGCTCCCTGTGCCATCTTGATCTGGATCTCCTGTGCACTCACCAGATAGCGGCTGGTGACGCCAAAACGTCCGCTGGCTACCTGCTTGATGGCGGAACAACGGTTTAAGCCGTCCGGGCCTACGGTCAGACGGTCCAGATTCTCACCGCCCTCACCGGAATTGCTCTTGCCGTGCAGATGGTTCATGGCGATGGCCATGGTCTCATGGGCTTCCTTGGAAATGGAGCCATAGGACATGGCACCGGTCTTGAATCTGGTCACGATGGATTCTACCGGCTCTACTTCCTCGATGGGCACGCCCTTTTTCGGATAGTTAAAGTCCATCAGTCCTCTGAGGTTCTTGATGGAATCTTCGTCATTGACCATGGCGGTGTACTGCTTGAACATCTGGTAATCACCGCGTCTGGTGGATTCCTGTAACATATGGATGGTAGCGGGATTATACAGATGCTCGTCACCGCCGCTACGCATCTTGTGATGTCCGGGGCTGTTTAAGGTCAGATCGTTTTTCAGTCCCAGCGGATCAAATGCCTGAGAGTGCAGGTCGTCTACCTGCTGCTCAATATCTTTTAAGGTAATACCTCCCACACGACATACGGTGTTGGAGAAATACTTACTGATAACTTCCGGCGCGATACCGATAGCCTCGAAGATCTGGGAACCCTGATAGGACTGGATGGTACTGATACCCATCTTGGATGCGATCTTGACGATGCCGTGGAGGACAGCATTGTTGTAATCATCCACTGCTGCATAGTAATCCTTATCCAGCATATTGCTCTCGATCAGCTCCTTGATGGTATCCTGTGCCAGATATGGGTTGATGGCGCAGGCACCGTAACCGAGCAACGTAGCAAAATGGTGTACTTCTCTGGGTTCGCCAGACTCCAGGATCAATGCGACTCTGGTTCTCTTCTTGGTTCGTACCAGATACTGGTTCAGGGCAGATACAGCAAGCAGGGAAGGAATGGGCACATGGTTCTCATCCACGCCTCTGTCGGACAGGATCAGAATGTTCACGCCTTCTCTGTAAGCTCTGTCCACTTCCACGAACAGTCGGTCAATGGCACGCTCTAAACTGGTGTTCTTGTAATATACGATAGGTACGACTTCTACCTTGAAGCCGTCTACTTTCATGTTCTTGATCTTCAAGAGATCAGTGTTGGTCAGGATCGGGTTGTTGACCTTCAGAACGTTACAGTTCTTCGGAGTCTCCTCCAGGATGTTGCCTTCGGTACCGATGTATACGGTGGTGGAGGTTACGATCTCCTCTCGGATAGCATCAATAGGCGGGTTCGTCACCTGTGCAAACAGCTGCTTGAAATAATGGAACAGCGGGTGATTCGTCTTGCTCAGCACGGGCAGTGGGGTATCCACACCCATGGCTGCAATGGCTTCGCTGCCGTTCTTTGCCATCGGCAGAATGCTCTGCTTCATTTCATCGTAGGTGTAGCCAAAAGCCTTCTGCATCCGCTGGCGCTCTTCGTAGGTGTATTCCGGTACACGATAGTTCGGGATATGGATGCTCTTCAGTTCGGTCAGATTGTTGTCCAGCCATTCTCCATAAGGCTGTCTGGAAGCATATTTTTCTTTGATCTCCTCGTCATCGATGACTCTGCCCTGTACGGTATCGACCAAAAGCATCTTACCGGGGCGAAGTCTTTCTTTTACTTTGATCTTCGTGGGATCAATGGGAAGCACACCTACCTCGGAGGACAGGATCAGGGTATCGTCATCCGTGATCATGTAACGGGAAGGACGCAGACCGTTTCTGTCCAGCACAGCACCCATGATATCTCCGTCGGAGAACAGGATGGATGCGGGACCGTCCCAGGGCTCCATCATGGTAGCGTAATACTGATAGAAATCTCTCTTGGTCTGGGACATTGCTTTGTTGTTCGCCCAGGGCTCGGGGATAGCGATCATGACTGCCAGAGGCAGCTCCATGCCACTCATTACCAGGAACTCTAATGTGTTGTCTAACATCGCGGAATCGGAACCGGTCTTGCTGATGGCAGGCAGTACTTTGTGCAGCTGTCCTTTCAGATGCTCGGATTCCATGTTCTCTTCGCGCGCCAGCATCTTATCGGCATTTCCGCGGATGGTGTTGATCTCACCGTTGTGTACCATCAGGCGGTTCGGATGGGCACGCTCCCAGCTGGGGTTGGTGTTGGTGGAGAAACGGGAGTGTACCATGGCGATAGCGGATTCGTAATCCTCGCTCTGTAAATCGGCGAAGAATGTACGCAGCTGTCCTACCAGGAACATTCCTTTATATACAATCGTTCTGCTGGAAAGAGAGACTACATAGGTATCATCGGAAGACTGCTCAAATACACGTCTTGCGATATAAAGTCTGCGGTCAAAGGGAAGACCCTTTTCCACATCGGCGGGCTTTTTCACGAAACCCTGCATGATGTAGGGCATGCACTCTACTGCCTTATGTCCCAGCACATTGGGGAAAGTGGGCACTTCACGCCAGCCGAGGAATTCCATTCCTTCCTTTTCCACAATGATCTCGAACATCTTCTTCGCCTGGTTGCGGCGCAGCTCTTCCTGAGGGAAGAAGAACATGCCGACACCGTATTCTCTCTCTCCGCCGATATCCATGCCCAGAGCCTTTGTGACTCTTGTAAAAAATTTGTGGGGGATCTGGGTCAGAATACCGACACCGTCACCGGTCTTACCTTCCGCATCCTTACCGGCTCTGTGCTCCAGATTCTCTACGATCTTCAGCGCATTCTCAACAGTAGCGCGGCTTTTCTCTCCATGAATATTGACACAGGCTCCGATACCGCAGTTATCATGCTCAAATTCTTCCCGATATAACGGTGCCTTGGGCAGCTCCTGTTTTACATCAAACATATAGTTCTCCTTTCCGGGTTTTTTATTTCTCTCTTCTTAATCTGTCTGTTACTATTCAGGACCTCATTCGCAAGACCGTAATAGTAACAAAAAAGGTCGCAATGAGACTCTTTCGAGCGCCTCATTGCGACCTTTTCTGTACTATACACCTATTTTTCTCATTTGTAAATATAGATTTTTCTATGAATTGTCAGATAATTTGTCAATTCTATTATTTGCACGCCTGTTATCTGTAAATTGTATTAATTTTCTCTTTAAAAGTGTATTTTCAGCACAACTTTTTGGGGGTTCTCCCCTATTTTTCCTGTTTCCGGCCATACGCCTTGCTCATCAGTTTCTGATACATTGCAGAAAAGTGTTTACTCTCTGCCAGCGCAGTGCGAAGAGGTGCCAGTGTCAGTGCCATTACTGCCCGATAGCGGAACAGTTCGCCGAGATTCATGTATTTTGCTGTGATCTCCTTATGTTCTGCAGCGCTGCGCTTCAGGTTCTCCTTGGTCTCAGAGTAGCCGCCGCCCTCGTAGGAGGACACGGTAAGTCCCAGATACTGCATGGGTGCTTTGGCACGATAATAGCACCAGAGGAAATGTTCGTAATCTGCACGGATCTTATATTTGGGTTCATAGGGCTTCTGTCTGCACAGGTCTGCAGCATAAAAGCAGGACTGATGGCAGGGAATGTTGCGGTAGCAGACGAAACCGGTGATGCGTGGTGGGGAAGATATCTTCGTCTCTGTCTTCGCGCTGTAGGTATCGCCGTAGTAGATGCCCTGAAGTTTCGCCGGGTGCTGTTCCATGAACTGTACGGTGTGGGTCAGAACTTCGTCGTCATAGAAGAGGTCACCGCAGTTTAGGAAGAGAATGTAGTCGCCGGTCACATGGGAGACTGCCTGGTTCATGGCTTCGTAGATGCTGTGGTCGGATTCCTGGTATAGGTGGATGCGTCTGTCCTCGCGCATGGTTTCTATGGAGCCGTCGCGGCTGCCGCCGTCCTTGACAATGATCTCAAAGCTCGGGTAGGTCTGGGACAGGATGCTGTCCAGAGTCTGATTCAGTTTAGGACCTGGGTTTAAGCAGACTACGATGATGCTGAATTTCATATGTTGCTCCTATTTTTCTATAAAATCTCCGTAGCCTCGACAGAGGGAAGAAACGCGACACGCTCTCGCTTTAGCACGATGCGCTCATGTCGCAGAGCGTAGCGGCACATAAGCGTGGAAAGTACCCACGCTAAGTGCCGACGTCTGCTTACGGTCTGCTTATTCTTCCCTCTGTCGGGGCTACTGGGTTATGGTAACCATCCAGAGATATCTTATCGAATATCCAGAGGATGGCTAATATACTTTATTAGAGCTTAGAATATATTTTTCTGTTTGTGAAGCATCCCGAGGGATACTACTGCCACTGCCAGGAAAATCACGCATACAGGCCAGCTGACAAAGCCGGTGACGGCGATGGCGGTATAGGACAGGCAGTAGGCGAGGACGTTGGATGCCACATGGACAAAGACTGCCATTTTGAACTCTCCAAAGTATTCGTAAGCATATGCCATCAGGCAGCCGATGAGGAAGCCGTATACGCCCTGGACGTAGTTCATGTGGTAGACACCGAAGATCAGGGCGGACAGGGCTATGGCGAGTTTGATATCCATGAATCTGCGAAGGTATCCGTAGATAACTCCGCGGAACAGGAGTTCCTCTGCTATGGGGGAGATGAAGCCGAATACGAGGATTCCTACGATAAAGTGTGCGGAATATTGCTGGGCTGCCACTTCGGTATAAGCTTCAGACTTATTGGTCACTCCCAGGAGTTCAAACAGGAGATTGCATCCGATGACGGCACCGATGGTAGCCACAGTCAGTAAGACATATTTGCTCTTTCCCTCTTTTTTCAAGTGGCTTAAGTGCATGTCCTCTTTATTTTTATCAATGAGCATCTTCGCTGTGGACCATACGGCAATGGCACCGCCGATGAATCCAAGAGCCGCAATGATACTGGAGACATCTCCGGAGTAGCCGTTATAGGCGCCGGTCTCATCCCGTAGGATTAAAAGATCCACCAGTCCACCGGAGGCTCCGGACTGTGCCAGCTGATATAACAGTGCCAGCAGCGCATACTGCACTGCATTGCGCACCAATATAAACATCAGAAACGAATACACCATGGTCCAGATCCTCTGATACATGGGGTTTTTCTTTTTATTGTCCGGATTTCCGTTCAGTAATTCTTCACTGCCACGGAGTAAAAATTTCTCCAGTTCTTCCACGGATTGTACAATGTAATCCGCCTTCGCTTCCTTTAACTCTTCCTTACTTCCGTAGCCGTAGGTCACGCCCACGCTCTCCACACCGAGAGCCCTGGCTCCTTCCACGTCGAACTTTCTGTCACCGATCATATAGACCTGCGCCGGATCCACGGGATTCTCTCCAAAGAGCTGACGCAGAGTTTCCTGTACCACCTGATCCTTGGTTTCTCTTCTGCCGTCCAGTTCACTACCCACCACTACAGAAAAATATTTTTTCAGATCAAAATGTTCCAGGATGCGCTCTACGTATACCTGGGGCTTACTGGATGCCACTGCCAGGAAATACCCCTTCGACTGAAGCGTTTTCAGCATCTCCGGAATACCATCATAGACCTCATTTTCAAAAAGTCCCGTATCCTGAAAGCGCTCTCTGTATTTTGCCACAGCTTCTTCTGCCTGTTCGGCGGTGAAACCGTAGAATTCCATAAAACTGTCTCGTAAGGGCGGTCCGATAAAGGGTTCTAGCTTGTCCAGATCCGGCTCCTCGATGCCAAAGGAGTGCAGTGCATACTGCACACAGGTAGTAATTCCGATTTTAGGATCTGTCAGGGTGCCGTCCAGATCAAACAGCAGATATTTCTTCATTCTTGTAATTCCTTTTTCTTTCTATTCTTATATGTTCCGCAGATGATTAGAAGCTGCGGATCTTGTCTCCGTCATCCTCGGTGTTTTTCAATGCCTTGATCTCCACGTCATAGCCCACATTAGCATTGACCTGCACATGGACCACATCGCCTACTTTTTTACCAAGAAGCGCCTTGCCCAGAGGGGATTCGTTGCTGATCAGGCCTTCCAGGGAATTACCGCGGACGGTGGTCACGATCTTGTAATCCTCTTCCGTGCCGTCATCGATAAATTCCACGGTAACGGTGTTGTTGATACCTACCTCATCCGCTGCGGAGTTCTCGGAGATGACCTTTGCAGTCTTGATCATTCTCTCCAGATAACGGATGCGGCTCTCATTCTGATTCTTATACTTTTTGGCTGCATAGTATTCAAAATTCTCACTGAGATCGCCGTGGGCTCTGGCTTCCTTCACGTCCTCCAATGCCTTGGGACGTACCACCAGCTTGCGGTACTCGATCTCATCTTCCATTTTCTTAATGTCAGTGGGTGTTAATTCGTCGTACATAATAATCTCCATTCCGCAGACGATTCCTTTCGTCGGAGGAATCGCGAATCAAATTTCAAATTTGATTCTGCGATAAGGGCTAGTTTGTGACGCCTGCGGCACAAATAGCCGTGTGAAAAATAAGCTATCATGCGTATTTTTCACACTATCTCTTCTCTATAATCTATTCATGTTTAGGAACTATAAACTCTATGATGAAGACTCTGGAATATCCTCATAACCAATCGGGTAAACTCGCATATAATCTAGCATATCTTTTGGCAACATAAAAAATGGAAATACATTCTGTGTGGCTCGGTCGAGAATACTTTCTCCAACCCGTTCTACTATCATTGTATCTGTAATAATATTTAGTACTTTAGTTAATGTACTAAATGGTTCACATCCCCATACCTCTTTCTTTTCATCTGCCTGTTTGATTACTGCTGTTACATATTTGGGGTTCTTTGTTTTGCTCAAGTTATAATATATCATTCCAGGTCTACTGGGGTCTGTATAGTAAGTTGCATAATTATATTGTGCATCTATTATTGGCAAAACCAGGAAATTAGGATTAAATGCTCTGCCATTTCTATCTACGCTTTTTAATTCTCCTTCCATTGCTCTAATATATCCCTGCCTCTGCTCAATACCACCTCCCAAGTCCTTTTGTGAATATGGTTTTATTTCATATACTTCATATACTCCATCTGGTCTTTTTAATACAATATCTGCATATCCTATTCCTGTTTTACTACCTGTGTACCCAGTCACTCTATATTCTGTATATGCTTCATACCCATACCGGTATCTATACTCTCCCTTGAAATATTCCTGTAAAGACCTATGCGCTGCTTCTCCCTGCCATGTCGTATAATAGTTTCCGCTCGGATCCGTATAATTCAGATAGCTGCTCACGCAGTAATTATACCGGTTGAGTGTCAGCGGTTCTGTCTGGCTGCCGAGATAGCTGTCTTCGGTGAGGAAGGTCGCCGTTACCACGCAGTAGTACCTTGCTCTCAGGTACTGGCTCTGGATATTCGGATTGTAGGACTCCCCGTTGTAGGTGTATTCGTTCTCATACTGCGGAGCACCGAAAGTGATCTCTCCGGTGACGCTGTAACGGTAGGACTGGTAGACCTGTCCCTCTTCATTGGTGATGCCGGAGACACTTCCTCTGGCATCGTAGAGGTAGTAGCCGGTGCTGCCATCGAAGCGGTCAAGGGAAATCCGGTCGAATCCGCCGTTTATCTCCGCTCCGTAGATATAAGAGGTATCCGTCTTACCATTGATGTTCTGCTCGACCAGTACCTCGGCGTGCTCACGGTTGACGTCGTTTAAGTACTCGATCAGCTCATAGTTCTTTTCCTTACCGGTGGTCTTGATCCGGGCGATCAGATCTGCCTCTGTCGCGCTGACTTCCTCCTGTAGCGGGAAGAGAATGCCGCACTGGTTCTGGCTGTTGTTCTCCTCCGCATTGGTTGCATTGCCGTAGCCTGCATCATCCGTGCCGTCGGACTTGCTGTTCTTCTTATTGTTGCCCTTCCCCTTACCGTTGCCGTTTCCATTACCGTTATTGCCGGAATTTCCGTTTCCATTATTTCCACTGCCGGAGTTGTCCTTGTTGTTCCCGTTGCCGTTACCGGAATTACCCTTCCAGTCATCATCGGTATGGAGATTATAGTTCAATAAGAATACCCGGTTGCCGTCACCGTCATAAGCCGCAGCAAGGAGCAGTTCATCCCCGTCATGCACTGCCGCCAAACGATTCTCTACGGAGTATTCATAAGTCCTGTTCACCTTGTCCGTGCCGATCCGCCCGGTCTCACTGATCCGGTTGCCATCTGCATCATAAGTATAGGCAAGGCTGGTGGTCTTCTTGCCATTGTAGAGCTTTTCAGAGATCAGCTGGTTACTCTCATTATACTCATATCTGTGCCACTCCACAACCGTTCCGTTCAGGGTTTTCTCCATATAAGTACGGTTACCCATAAGGTCATACTCGAACGTGTAGACGCAGGTGCCATAATTATCCTCGGTCTCCGTGGCGGTCAGAAGCTTTCCGGCTGCATCATAGGTAAATGTCCGCTCGGTCTCCACGATCTGGTACGCGAAAGTGGCATCCTTGTCATGCTTGCCGTTATGGCGGTTGCCATGAGGATAGAGGTCGTCATGTCTGCCGTCCTCATGCCGTCCGTTATGCTTGTCATCGTAGGCATAGCCTGCCAGAGATTCGATGGCGGTCTCCCCTGCGATGAATCCCCTGTCGTCATAAGTATAGAGATAGTCACTTACCACCCACTCACAGGTATCGCAGACATTTTTAAGCTCCACGAGCTGATTCCTTGCATTGTAAGTGTTATAGGTGCTGATGCCGTTCGGGCGGTGGATCCGGGTCACACGGTTGATGGCATCATAAGTATAGGTGGTAACTTTTCCCTCCCTGTCGGTCACTTTGATGAGATTGTCGTTCTTGTCATACTCATAGCTTACTTTTGTGCCATCCGCATAGGTAATGGCAGCGAGATGATCCGCTTCGTCATAGGTATAGCCTATGGTGTCACCCTTTGTCTCCTCATGGGAGAAGCCGTCCTCTCCCGGTGCACGGTAAGTGGTCACGGAAGTGATCCGGCGGAGTCCGTCATAGGTGTACTCCGTGTCCCCTGTAGTATCCTGCATGGCTACCCGCTCTCCCAGAGCATTGTAGGCATAGGTAACTCCTTCTGCACTCTGCTCTCCGGTGCTGTCGCTGTAGCTTTTTTCTACCAGATCATCCAGCTTGTCATAATCATAGCTGATCCGGTTTCCTCCGTTGGAGGTATAGGATGTGATCCGTCCTGCGATATCGTAGGTACACACTTCCTTTCGTCCTGCGGCATCGGTCACGCTGGTCACATTTCCTTCGCGGTCGTAAGTAAATTCCGTTCCTCTTCCCAGATAATCAGTCACGCCCGTCACGCGGTCCATCACATCGTAGGTATAATATGCCACACTTCCCATAGGGTCGGTGACAGAGGTCAGACGGTTCTTGGCATCATAGGTATATTCGGTGACCCGGCCGTCTGTTGCGGTCTTTTCCAGCACATTGCCATGGGCATCATACAGATAGCTTTCCGTTAATCCCATCTTGTCCCGGTACGTGGTGATCCGGTTCACAGCATCGTAGGTATAGCCGGTGGTCTGCTCCAGAGGATCGGTCGTTAACGTCAGACGGTCATCCTTATCATAGCCGTAGTTATAGACATATCCCTTCGGATCTGTCACAGCAGTCGTATTGTAGTTGCCGTCATACGCATAGGCTGTGGTACGTTCTCCGGGTCTTTTGATGCTTACGATATTTCCGACCTTATCATAGAGAATGTCTGTTACTTTCTCCTCCGGGTCTGTCACAGTGGTCATCCGGTCTACCTTGTCATAGGCATAATTCCAGGAATAGCCCAGTGCATCCGTGACTTCAGACTGGTTGCCACGCTCATCATAGCCGTAGGTGGTCACTCCGCCTTCGGGATCTGTCACGGAAGTCAGCCGGTGCATGATGTCATAGGTATATTCGGTGGTACGGTCCAGATTATCCTGTTTTACGAGAATATCATTGCCGTTGCTGTAGGTAAAGGCAGTCTCATAGCCCAGAGGCGTTGTAATACCCGTAAGCCGCTGTACAGCATCATAGGTATAGAGATAGCTTTCGCCGTCCGGCTGTCTCTTTTTTGTCACCTGACCGTTGGCGTCTACGGTATAGAGCGTAACGTTCCCCAGCGCATCGGTGACACTGGTAACTACATCATGTTTGTCATAAGTATATTTCTCCACAGCTCCCATGGGAGAGGTGGCGGTGATCATACGGTACAGTTTGTCATAACCATAGGTCGTGGTCTGTCCCAGCGCATCGGTAACGCCGGTCAGATTGCCTGCCGCATCATATCCATAGCTTTCGTTCAGTCCCTCCGGTGTGGTAATGGCAGTCAGACGGCTCAGGGCATCATAGGTATAGGCAGTCGTGCCTCCGTTGCCATCCCTGTATGCAGCCAGCCGGTTCAGAGCGTCATAGGTGTAATCTGTGGTCACACCGTTGCCGTCCTTTAAGGTAGTCAGATTACTGTTCCTGTCATAGAAAAATTCCGTGGCAGCTCCTTCCGGATCTACTTTCTGTGTCAGCCGGTTCAGGGCATCATAAGTATAGGCATATTCTGCCTTGCCCGGCTCTGTGGTATGGATCAGATTCCCCTCCGCATCGTAAGCGTAGGATGTTACCTTTCCTTCCCCGTCCGTGATGGTAAGCAGTCTGTCGGAAGCATCGTAGGTATAACGGGTGGTCACGCCGTCGATACCGGTCACGGAGACTGCTCTGCCGAAAGCATCATACGTCACAGAGGCTGTTCTGCCCAGCACATCGGTCTGGGTGGTCAGATTGCCTGCCGCATCATAGGTATAGGTCATCTCGTTGCCTGCCGTATCGGAAGCTTTCACGATTCTGCCACAGGCATCCATGGTAAATGTGGTCACGACACCGTATCGGTCGGTAAAGCTTGCCACATTTCCGTTCTTATCATAGGTATAGCGGTCTGTCTCCCCGTCAGGATAGGTCTCCTTTAAGAGATTCCCCTCTGCATCCACGGTATAGGCATGGGCATTCCCCAGGGGATCCTTCGTAAGCGTAAGGTTGCTGTCCGCATCGTAGGTGTAGCCGGTCTCACCCTTCAGGGCATCCGTTACCGTTTGCAGGCGGCTGATCCGGTCATAGCTGTAGGTCGTCACATTTCCCAGAGCATCGGTCTGTGCTGTCAGCTGGCCGATGGCATCATAGGTATTTTTCAGGGTATCTCCCTCCGGTGCCGTCACCGTGAGGACTCTGCCCTCTTTGTCATAGGTGTATGCCGTAGTACCGCCGCAGGCATCGGTCACAGCAGTCAGTCTCGCCAGTGCATCATAGGAATAGGAGGTGGTATTTCCCCTGCCATCCGTCACAGCGGTCAAGCTGCCACAGGCGTCATAGGTATAGTGGACCGTATTTCCCAGCGGATCCGTACTTTCTGTCAGGAGATTTCTCTCATCATAGGCATAGGTGTACTCTCTTGCCAGTTCCTCACCACCGGTCTGACGGATCTTCGTGACATTGCCGTTGCCATCGTAGATGTATGTGGTTACGGCTCCCAGCGCATCGACCGTCTCCGTGAGTCTGGACAGATGATCATAACGATAAGTCTCCGTGGCACCATCCGCATAGGTGATTTTCGTGATCCTTCCGTTAACGTCACTTTCATAGGAGGTCACGTTACCCTCTCTGTCAGCAGCCGAAACCATGCTCTGCTTCACCGGGTCATAGGTATAAGTCTCTGCATTGCCCAGACGGTCCGTGACGGTAAGGATCCGGTCTGCTCCGTCGTAAGTATTCTTCTGTACCGCACCCTTTGCATCCGCAGTTTCCGTTACCCGGTTCATGGCATCGTAGGTATACTGTATGGTCTGCTGCTCCGCATCGGTCTGTGTAAGGCGGTTCCCGTTACCGTCATAGGTATAAGTCAGGGTATTGCCCAGCGGATCCATACCGGACAGCATCCGGTTCATGGCATCATAAGTAAAGGTGCTGGTCTGCCCCTCTTTATCGGTAATGGCTGTCACTGCGCCTGCCGGATCATAGGTATAGACGGTCACTGCACCGGCGGCATCCGTCTCCTTTATTACCCTGCCCAGGGCATCGTAGGTATTGGCGGTGGTCTCTCCGGTGGGATCCGTGACTGTTAACAGCCGGTTCATGGCATCATAGGTATAGTTCCATGTATTGCCGGCACCGTCCGTCATGGATGTGACGCAGGCACCGTCATAGGTATAGGATGTGGTGTTGCCGTTCGCATCCTTTACCGCCACAAGCCGGTTTTTCTCATCATAAGTGTAAGAGGTCTGTCCTCCCTCCGCATCGGTCACAGAAGTCAGGCGGTTCTGTCCGTCATAGGTATAGCCGGTCTTTCCACCGTCGTAGTCTGCAGACTGCGTCATTTTACCCGCGGTATTGTACGCATAGGTCCTGGTGGCGCCATCCTGTCTTTTTTCCTGTGTTACCCTGCCTTTTCCGTCATAGGTATAAGTCGTCTCCACGCCGGTACGGTCCAGACGCCCTGCCAGATACCCGGCGGTATTATAGCTTCTCTCTTCGAATGTACCGTCCGGATATTCGATCTTCGTGGTACGGTAATTGTCATCATAGGTATAGACCGTCACATTGCCTTCCGCATCCGTGGCAGTGGTCTGTCCTCCTCCGGCCGTCTGTTCATAAGCCAGCGTGACCACGCCGCCTTCCGCATCCGTCTGCTGTATCACACGGCCTTCCCCGTCGTACTCATTGGCTACGACTCTGTGTCCGTTTTCATCGTACCATGCGGTCATGCGGTGGCTGTCATCGTAAACATAACGAACGACACCGCCTGCGGGATTCGTCACCTGCGCCAGATTACCGGCTTCATCATAGGTATAGGTCACACCGTGACCGTCCGGCAGAGTAATGCTGCTTAAGCGGTTCTTTTCATCCAGCGCGATCCGGAATTCCTTTCCGGAGGGTGTGGTAATGCTTTTCAGGTACAGATCCACATCATAAGCCAGTTCTGTCCGGTTACCGCAGCTGTCTTCCACCGCACGGAGCAGGCCGAAGCTGTCGAATTCATGACGGCTTCCGTCATCCAGGATCTCTACCACATATCCGTTCTCTGTCTCTGAAAGTCCATAGTCGCATCCGGCCGGTGCGAGGTATCCCTCTCCCGCCGGGGTAAACGTGATGATGCCGCCATTATTTCTAAGCCACAGGACCGATCCGTCGGCCAGTTCTCCCATACGTTCATCATAGGCAAAGGTCCAGCCGAAGCCCAGGCTTCCCTCATACGCCGCACCCTTTGCATTGTACTGTCTGGTCAGGGCAAAATCACCGCCGATGTCCGCAATCGTGGCATCGGTCTGTTCCATGTAGAAATTACCGGTATTCAGGTTCACCGGCTCATAGCCGAACTCACAGTTCTCCGCCCTGCCTAACAGCAGTCCGTCGATGATCGCCTTATAATATTCACTTAACACGCCGGAACTGTAAGCTGTGGTATTCTTCGGCTCCCTGATGAAAATACGGTTGCCCTGTCTGGTCAGGCAGTCCTGCATCCGCATGTCGGCAAGGATCGTATTCAGTTCCACACCGTAATGCTGTGCGATCCTGGGCATCAGGTCGAAAGCACCTTCCTCATAGATCAGGAAGCGGTCGGATTCTACGGTCTTGCCGCTTTTGCCCCCAAAGGAAGCAGTCGCCGTCACATAGTAGACCTGTCCGGGCTGTAATCCGGAAAACACCTCGCTCTGCCAGTTGGAAAGCCTCCGCTTATAGGCGATCGCCTCCGGATATTCCCCTGCATAAGCATCGGAATCCGGATAGAGAAGCTTTGTCTGCGCTTCGGTCTCTCCGGTGCTGCCGTTGACCAGTTCGTAGGTCACGGTACTGCCGGGCTTGGCCAGTCCATGGGCTGCCACTCCCAGTGTATCACAGGATTTGTCCCCATTTCTTCTTACGACCGGGTAAACATCCACCGTGGTATCATCCAGCGTAAGCTTCGCCAGATCCGTCAGATCTCCTGTCCATGAGACGATCAGCTTCGGTGCATAGGATGCGGAGGAATTGTTGTAGAATACCTCACACTGCATGGAGGCACCGGCATCGCCCGCTGTCTCGTTGGGTGCTTCCACCAGTGCTTTCATGACCAGTCCGTGATTCTCTGCGGTTCCGTTGATCCATGCACTGACTTCTTCCGTTACATCGAAGGATAATGCCTCTCCGCGGGTAGTGGAAGCCGTTCTGCTATCCAGAAAATAATGGTTGTAATTTAACTGATTGTTCCAGGTAAGGCTTCCCACCTGCCAGGGCTCTTCCACTCCGAAAAGTCCGAATTCAGAACTGCCCTTGCTCCAGCGGGTCTTCTGGGTCACCTGAAATGCCGCACTGACGATCTCCGGCTCCTCCGCCAGCGCTGAGAAATCATAATCAATGGCAAAATAAGATCTGCAATTTAAATGTTTGCTGTGGAAGCCTGCCAGATTTCCGGAGGTGATACCGTCATCATATCCCACATAAGGATATGCATTATCTCCGATCACGGAATTCGGGCTGCCCTGCTCAGCGCAGGCCACATGGATCGCACTTTTGCCTACCTGAATAGCGGTAGGATCGATCCGTACCGGATAGACGCGGTCATCTGCATCCAGCCAGTCATTGTCCGCGGAAACGGTAACCGCATAATTGGATTCTTCACCGCTTTCCTCCAGCTGAAGTTCCACGCCGAAAGAGATCTCTCCCGCCGCGTCCTCCATCTCCGGAGCCTCCAGAACAAATACTGCGTCCTGTTCGGGATCTGTTCCCTCTTCATAAAGGTACAGCGTATTGTCTGTCAGTGACGCATCCAGTCCATAAGTATTTAACAGGTACCGGAAGCTGTGGGCCGTGCCTTTCTGTAAGAGGATGATGTCTTCCTTTACACTGTTTCCGAATACGGTGTACTGGTAATCCACATCCGGCAGCACGTTGTTATAACGGATAGCGTTGTCTCTTACGATACCGTCACTGAAATCTCCCCGGGCAGGAGTCAGTGTCAGCAGATGGTCGTCACTTGCAATGGTCAGTAGCTCTGTACCTTCCTCCGCTCCGACTGTAAGCATCGCCTGATAGCTTCCAGCACTGTTCACGTAGCTTTTTGCATCTCCATACAGGGAATAGGTGGAGACCTCACTCTCTACCAGAGTATTGTCTGCCTGCTGCAGATTGCCGTCCTCATCAAGATAGCTGTTACCATCGTAGCCGATCACTGTCACATACCGGTCACCGTCTACATGGTAGGTTCGGCTGTACGCATCATAAGCTGCCAGCGTACCATAATTTTCCGGTTCCGGATCCTGATAATAGTTCTCCGGCTGTCTGGGCGGAACGTTCCCGGATACGCTAGCCGGTGTCGGCACAGGCTGCGGAGTCGGTGTCTGCTCCGGCGTCTGTTCCGGTTCCATGGTCTGTTCCGGCTCCGCCGACTGTTCCGGTCCTGCCGATTGTTCTGGTTCTGCCGATTGTTCCGGTTCTGCCGATTGTTCCGGTTCCGGTGTCTGCTCCGGATTGCCGCCGGATACGGAAACCTCTGTTTCCACCCGGTGCTCTGTTATTTGGGTCTCTGCTGTCCCGGTCTCTGCCGCCATGACGTGTTGCAATGAGCTGTCTCCAAAGAGCAGTACCAAAACAAGCAGAAAGCTCAGCCTTCTGTTCCACTTCTTTCCTTTTACACTATGCATTTGTCCTCCCTCATTTGTGCTTCTGCACCGCAATTAAAGTTTGTTCCGGTTGCTTCTTTAACACGTTGTTCCTCTGCCGTGATAAAGTGTTTTGAAATATTTTATGATATTGATTATCAGTTGTCAATAAAAAGTTTGGTTTTTCGATAAATCGAGATGTGTATTTCGGTTTATCATCACAATCACAGATGTACTTCCACCTCTATGTTCTTGCGTCAGCTATCGGAACTCCATTTTTAAGCGTTAAATACAACAACGGATGAATAGACAAATCATAAGCTGACACTCATAATTTATTCAAAAACAAAGGAGCGTCTGCTTATGAACACCTTAGGAAATTATATTACTGAATATCTGGAATACTGTGAATACCGGAAGCATCTGAACGTCAAAAGTCTAAAAGCGTACAAAATAGACCTGAAACAATATGATACCTTTTCCTGTGATCTGCCGGAATATCTGTCTCGTAATACTTTAGATTCCTTTCTTACGAATTTGCATAAACAATACAAGCCTAAGACTGTCAAAAGAAAAATAGCCAGTCTGAAAGCCTTTTTTCATTATCTGGAATACAAAGATTTATTGGAAGAAAACCCTTTTAACAAGCTGGATGTGCATTTCCGGGAAGCAAAACTGCTCCCTAAAACAATTCCCTTCCATTCTATTCAAAAGTTTCTATCTGCGCTTTATGAACAAAAAAATACCGCAGCTTCTGCGTACCAGCTTCGTTGCAGTATCCGGGATATCGCTGTTATTGAACTTCTATTTGCTACCGGTATGCGTATCTCTGAATTGTGCTCATTGAAGCCGTCAGATATAGATTTGGAGAATAAAACGGTGTTGATCTATGGAAAAGGAGCAAGGGAACGCATTTTGCAGCTTGGAAATCCGGAGGTACTTTCTGCTTTGACTGCATATCAAGATTCCTTCAGGGAAGACATTGCCTGCTGCGGATATTTTTTTGTGAACAAGCTTAAGCACAAATTATCTGACCAGTCCGTCCGTTTTATGATAAACCGCTATGCCAAACTGGCCGGTATGGAACAACATATTACCCCACATATGTTCCGCCACTCTTTCGCTACCCTTTTGTTAGAACAGGATGTAGATATACGATATATCCAAAAAATGCTGGGACATAGCTCCATTAGTACAACAGAGATTTATACACATGTGTCGAATACTAAGCAGAAAGATATATTGATGAACAAGCATCCTCGGAATTTAATGGAAGTCAATAATGGATAATACTGAATTATCCTTTATTGACTTCAATTATACCCTTTTCTTTCTTACAATTCAATCTGCTATTTTTGATGGTTTGACAAAAAAATAAGCCGTAAATGGCTTAAATAAAGGATTTATGAAAAAAAGGAATGTATTTTAAGAATTTTTTTCATAAATATAGTAAAATAAGTATCTTTTTATGAAACTAATAGCCCTTGGCAGGGCTACTGGTTTTTGAAAGCTTTTCAAAACGCAGAACTCCCGGAGTATGCGGTGCCATGTCGAAGATGTTTGTCGGAGGATGTTGATATTTTCTTGAAAAGTGCTGAAAGACAGGGTGGAGCGAACAGGACGTTCAAGGCATCCGGACGTTGCCATGGATGGCAACTGGAGCCGTGCCCGTACGGATTAGAATCACTGTATCACTTTTCAATAGAAAATTCACACCTGGAGACGCGACATCAAGGCGTGATGTTCCGTTCGCTACGGGCGTTCGTGGGGTCTATGGCAACCCTACGTTACGAGCCATGCCCCTAATTCATAAATGTGTCGCAAAAGGCGCTCCACATTTATTGGCAGTTCTCTGCAATGAGCCACGCTATTCATAAGATTGGCAGCAAAAGGCGCTGCCAATCTTATGAATAGCGCGGCGTTCGCCGCATCACGTCAAAAGTAAAAACCGTGATTTGTGAGCAAGCTCCCAATCACGGTTCTTATTTTGCCTATGCGCGGCTATGCTTTCGTAAACTCTCAATTTACAAAACATTTAAAAACAGTATTGACTTTTTCCCGGCATATGGTAATATAAACATATGAACAGTGGCTCATATGAATGAATATTAAAACTAAATGCAAATCATTAGCATCTAAAAAGCAGGAAATGCTAATGGAGAAAGAGGAGGATATTACCATGAAGAAAACTTACAAGATCGAAGTAGATTGTGCAGCATGTGCTCTGAAGATGGAGGATGCAGCGAAGAAGGTAGAAGGCGTTACCGATGCAACTGTTAGCTTCATGACCCAGAAGATGAAAGTGGAATTCGCTGACGGCAGCGATGAGAAGGCCGTTATGGAGAATGTGGTAAAAGCCTGCAAGAGAGTAGAGGACGATTGCGAAATTTATTTATAGGATGAATTCCGGAAGGAGAGCAGATACTCTCTTTACCGGGAGACTTGATAATTTTGTAGGAAAGCAAGGAGGATTCCTATGACGAAGAAACAGAAAAAAGTATTGATCCGCATTATTGTAGCGGCAATCTTATTAGTTATTTTACATTTTGTTCCGCTGGAAGGGCTGTGGCTGGGATTGCTGTACCTGATCCCTTACGCGGTGATCGGATATGATATTTTAAGAAAAGCCGTTCTGGGCATCATGCATGGTGAAGTGTTTGATGAGAATTTCCTGATGGCAGTAGCAACAGTAGGTGCTATGGGGCTGGGAGAGTATTCCGAGGGCGTGGCAGTTATGCTGTTCTACCAGATCGGCGAATTGTTCCAGGCGGTCGCTGTGGGCAAGAGCCGTCAGAATATCAGTGCCCTGATGGATATCCGTCCCGACTATGCTAATATCGAGGCCGAAGACGGCAGTCTGGAGCAGGTAGATCCTGATGATGTAGAGATCGGAACCATTATCGTGGTACGCCCCGGTGAGAAAGTTCCCATCGACGGTGTGGTTGTGGAAGGTACTTCCACTCTGAATACCAGTGCCCTGACCGGTGAAAGTGTTCCCAGAGAGGTTACTGTGGACCAGGATGTGATCAGCGGCTGTGTGAACCTGACAGGACTATTAAAGATCCGTACTACCAAGGAATTCGGAGAATCTACGGTATCCAAGATCCTGGATCTGGTAGAGAATTCCAGTATGAAGAAGTCCAAGTCTGAGAACTTTATTACGAAGTTCGCAAGATATTATACCCCGGCAGTCTGCTACAGTGCTTTGGCACTGGCCATCCTGCCTCCTGTGATCAACCTGATCATGGGCAGCCCAGCAGCCTGGAGCACGTGGATCATTCGTGCCCTGACTTTCCTGGTAATCAGCTGCCCTTGTGCACTGGTCATTTCCATTCCCCTTTCTTTCTTCGGAGGAATCGGTGCGGCAAGTGCCTGTGGTATTCTGGTGAAGGGGTCCAACTATTTGGAGGCATTGTCTGAGACTAAGTATGTGGTATTTGACAAGACCGGTACCCTGACTAAAGGTGTATTCGATGTAACGGGTATCTATCCCGGTCAGGGTTTTACAGAGGAAGAACTGCTGGAGTATGCTGCTTATGCGGAGAGCTATTCCAGCCATCCCATCAGCAAGAGCCTGAAGAATGCTTATGGAAAAGAACTGGATGCCTCTAACGTCAGTGATGTGGAGGAAATCAGCGGACATGGTGTAACTGCCAAAGTGAACGGCAGACAGGTGGCAGCCGGCAATGCAAAGCTGATGAAGAGTCTGAACCTGGTTTATACGGAAAAAACCGGTGTGGGTACAGTGGTTCATGTGGCGGTAGACGGTAACTATGCCGGATACATCCTGATCTCCGATGTGATCAAGGATGGTGCGAAGGCAGCAATTGCCTCCCTGAAAGATTCCGGCGTGAAGAAATGCGTCATGCTGACCGGTGACAGCAAAACAGTTGCAGAACATGTGGCCGGTGAGTTAAAATTGGATGAGGTACACAGTGAGCTGCTTCCCGCAGACAAGGTAAGCTGCGTGGAGAAGCTGTTGCAGGAGAAGGGTGCGAAGGAAAAACTGGCATTCGTAGGCGATGGTATTAACGATGCACCGGTATTGTCCCGTGCTGACATCGGTATCGCCATGGGAGCACTTGGTTCTGATGCAGCCATTGAAGCGGCAGACGTGGTCCTGATGGATGATAATCCCGCCAAGATTGCCCTGGCAATGCGGATTTCCCGGAAATGTCTGCGTATCGTCTACGAGAACATCGTATTTGCGCTGGCAGTCAAAGCCATCTGCCTGATCCTGGGTGCGCTGGGTATCGCCAATATGTGGGTCGCTATCTTCGCAGACGTAGGAGTGATGGTACTTGCTGTTCTCAATGCCATCAGATGCCTGCACATTAAAAACAATTAACCGGATGCAGGAAAAATATGCCTGCATCATGAGATAACCGGTATTCCGGGAGAACAGGTGAACATGCAGAATTTTTTTTCAGAAATCACAGCACTGTGCAGGGACGAACAATTTCTGCACAGTGTGATGGAAAAATATCATTATAGTCCGGAAGCATATCCCAATCTGAAGAGGCTGGCAGGTGAGATGATCCCCTGCCTGGAGACAGAAGCGGGGTGGCAGGACAGAGAAATCAAAGAGACTTTTTCCGGGAGGGATCAGTCTTTTTTGGCTGTAGGCATTACTCTGGGAAATGGGATCGATGCACTGCAGGAAAAGTATTTGCAGAATGAATTTCTGACAGAGAGTTATATGATCGAGGTGCTGTCCAGTGAATTGTTATTAAAAAGCTACCGGGCTTATACAGAGTGGGTGGTTGTACATCGGAATCTGCATGTGGGCAGATTGCATTTTTTAGGTGGGGGGATTTCTGAGACTTCAGAACCCCCAATAAGCAGCCTGCTGCAGCTGGCGAACCTTCCCATGCTTCTGCAGGAGCTTGCATTGCCGGTTACCTGTAATGCAGCGTATTGTATGATCCCAAAGAAAAGTGTGGTATTTTATGCGGAGCTGACGAAGGATCCTTTTACCAAATGTGCCGGAATCTGTCTGGGATGTGGTAGGAGAGACTGCCCGAACCGCATGGAGGAAAAAGAGAATTTCCCTTTGCGATTTGCGGATATGACGGACCGCCCGTTGTCCTATGGATATGCCAGGATTTTTTCAAAAAACACAGATGAAAATGGAAGATAACGTACAAAACAGAAGCCTCTATTGTCCGAAATATTCGAAAAATCCTATAGTCATACCCGGAGCAGGGCATTGAAGGTCTCCTCTAAATTCAGTCTGCCGTAGCCCCATTCCCGGTTGGGGTAGTTCAGACCCTGCGTACGCACGGCACCGCGTATGAAATAACTGCGGATCTCCCGGCTTTCCGCCAGCCGGTTATTGCCCTCAATGACTGACCATTGGAAAAACTGTGCTACGGCTCCGGCAGTGATAGCGGCAGCCATGCTGCTTCCCGTACGGCGTCCGTCAATGGTGGAGATATTGACTCCGGGAGCGGATAAGTCCGGACGGATCTGCCCGGTGCGCCCAAAGCCTCTGCCGGATTCTGCGTAAAAACTGTTGTTTTCTGCGTTGTAAGTAGAAACGCTCAGAACCTCCGGCGCCATCGAGGGCTCCGTCAGAGTCATGTCGGGATCCGGATTGAGAAAATATACCGGAGTAGACAGAAATTCTGTGATAGGCAGCCACATGTGAAAATTACCGTTATATAAACTACCGGAAGCAGAGACATGAAAGGTCCAGATACCGGGGGTAGGATCCTGGATGCGTACAAGGATCAGTTCCTCGCCGGAATTTTCTTCCACAAGAGCAGAGTCGATAGTGACTCTGCTTTTTTCATAAATAAAGGAATAGGTCACACTTTGCTGCAATCCCAGGCGCAGTTCAGGAATATTTTCCCCGCCGGGAGTGCGGATGCTCAGATTAAAAGCATCCGGCAGAGCACCCCAAAGCTCCAGCCAGAATCCGATACAGCCTTCGCTGACCCGGATCTCCACATCCCGGGAATCCTCCCCAGGTGTCTGAGCGCTTAGTCTTCCATGGTAATGGTGTGAGGCGTTCCCTTCATTTCCCCCGCAGACGATGGCGGCACGGCTTCTGCGGACAGCGAGGGAAGAGAGATACCGTGACAGGGAGGAATTGCCCGCGTGATCTCCCTGGTTGGTTCCCAGACCCAGACAGATGACTACCGGACGTTCGAAGAGCCGCACGAAGGATTCCGCATATTTGATGCCCAGCATAATATCATTTTCCTGATAGGCGGGAACACCCTCGGGCACCAGATAAAAGCTGCGCAGATATTGCTTACATTCCTTGAGCTTCACTACGACGATGTCGGCACCCGGTGCAGCACCGATATAAGAATTGCCTTGTCTGACGACACTGCCGGCTGCGACTCCGGCGAGGATACTGCCGTGTCCGTTTTCGTCCCGGGAGGGAACGATGGAATAAGGATCCTCGGAACGCAACGCCAGGTTAATATCCTCTCTGCGGTATTCAGAACCATATTTTAACCCATCAGGGGGCGCTCCGGTCTGAACTGTCTGATCCCAGATCGCCAGGATACGGCTGTTGCCGTTCTCGTCCAGAAACACAGGATTTTGGTAATCAATACCGGTATCGATAAAACACAGGATCACGCCCTGCCCCGTGAGACTTAGGGGCGGACGCTGTACCTGGGTGATCCCACTGGCGATCAGGCTTGCCGGATCAAAGGGAGCGGCACCGGGTGGCGTCTCACCGGAGGGAGATAGCTGCATGAGCCCATAAAGCTTCGGCATATTGTGATAGGGGAAAAAATCAATCTTTGGATTGCGGATTCCCAGATTGGCCAGATACAAAATCAAAAAATCTTCTCCGATGCGTTCATAACAATTATTGTCATCTCCCAGAAATTCCGATGCGGAAAAGTCTGTGATAATGTCATAGGTGTCCTCTGACAGGATCATTTCCTTGCAGTCCATGGCGTTGCTCCGAAGAATCCATTTTTATAATATATACAACGGGATGAATTTTGGTGTGTATGCGTGGGGAGATCCATGACATAAGGGAAAAGCTATAGTACATAAAATATTATGAATATTATAGAAGAGACGGGTAGAAATACCGGTAAGGGATCGCGAGATGTGGGAAAATCCTATTTTCAAAAAAGTATGGGAAGTCGGGAAAAAATCAGCGGTATTGATGAAGAAACATTATAAGAATGGTCTGATGTTGGGAGTGCTCTTGCTGGCAATGTTTTTCCTCGGAAGAAGCATCGGAGCCATTGTCTACGGTCTGCGTATGCAGCGGGAAATAAAGACACAGGCGACGGCGGGGACAGCGTTAGAGAACACGGAGGCTTTACTTTTTGCTGAGAACTGGGGATTGGGATTCGGGGTGGAAGGAACACAGCCCACCGGCACGGCATCTGCGGAAAAACTAAAAGAGTACAATGCCTATTATGTGGGAGATGCGGAGGAGAAAAAGATCTATCTCACTTTTGATTGTGGCTATGAGAACGGTAATAGTTCTGCTATATTGGATGCATTGAAAAAGCATAATGCACCGGCGACCTTTTTTGTGGTAGGACATTTTCTAGAGTCGGCGCCGGAGATGGTGAAACGCATGGTGGAGGACGGACATACGGTGGGAAACCATACCTATCATCATTATGACATGTCGAAAATTTCTGATCCAGCGGTTTTTCGGAAAGAGATGGATGACGTGAGAACTCTTTTTCAGGAGACCACCGGCACGGAGATGGCGATGTACTATCGGCCGCCCCAGGGAAAATACAGTGAGACGAATCTGCAGATGGCAAAGGATCTGGGGTATTCCACTTTTTTCTGGAGCCTCGCGTATGTGGACTGGAACGTGGATGCCCAGCCCAGCCACGAGGAAGCTTTTTCCAAGCTGACAGGCAGGATCCACCCCGGAGCGGTGGTGCTGTTACATAATACCTCGAAGACCAATGGGGAGATTCTGGATGAACTGCTCACAAAATGGGAAGAAATGGGTTATACCTTCGGAAAATTGGAAGAACTGGTGCAGTAGGGTTTGACTTCCCCTGCACCATACCCTATAATAGAGGACAGAAAAATATACTGGAGGACAACCATGGAAAAAGAACTGGTAGTTGTCATTGATTTTGGCGGACAGTACAATCAGCTGGTCGCCAGAAGAGTCAGAGAATGCAATGTATATTGCGAGATCTACTCTTACAAGACAGACTTGAATAAGATAAAAGCGATGAATCCTAAGGGAATCATCCTGACCGGCGGCCCCGCAAGCTGCTATGAACCCGGTGCAGCTACCTGCTCCGAGGATCTGTTTAACTTAGGAGTTCCCGTGCTGGGACTCTGTTACGGCGCACAGCTGATGACCCATGTGCTGGGTGGCAAGGTTGAACGTGCAGCCGTTCGGGAATATGGCAAGACTGAGGTGAAGGTAGACCGCAGTTCCAAGCTGTTTTCCGATGTATCCGAGAATACGATCTGCTGGATGAGCCATTTCGACTATATTTCGAAGCTGGCACCCGGTTTCCGTACCGTAGCTACCACTGCAAACTGCCCTGTGGCAGCAGCAGAGTGCGTAGAGCGCGGACTGTATGCGATCCAGTTCCACCCGGAAGTACTCCACACGGTGGAAGGCTCCAAGATGCTGTATAATTTCGTACGTAATATCTGCGGATGCTGCGGTGACTGGAAGATGGATTCCTTCGTGGAAGAGTCCATTAAGGCAATTCGTGAGAAGGTTGGTAATGGTAAAGTCCTCTGTGCATTGTCCGGCGGCGTGGATTCCTCCGTGGCAGCAGTATTGTTATCCAAGGCAGTCGGCGAGCAGCTGACCTGTGTCTTCGTAGATCACGGCCTGCTCCGTAAGAATGAGGGCGATGAGGTAGAAGCAGTCTTCGGTCCCAACGGCAATTACGATCTGCACTTCATCCGTGTGAATGCGCAGGAGCGTTTCTACAGCAAGCTGGCAGGTGTATCCGAGCCGGAGCATAAGAGAAAGATCATCGGCGAAGAGTTCATCCGTGTATTCGAGGAAGAGGCGAAGAAGATCGGTGCCGTGGATTTCCTGGTACAGGGAACCATCTATCCCGATGTGGTAGAGAGCGGACTGGGCGGTGAATCCGCAGTGATCAAGTCCCATCACAACGTAGGCGGCCTGCCCGACTATGTAGATTTCAAGGAGATCATCGAGCCTCTGCGCAACCTGTTCAAGGATGAGGTCCGCAAGGTAGGACTGGAGCTTGGCATTCCGGAGCATCTGGTATTCCGTCAGCCGTTCCCCGGTCCCGGACTGGGTATCCGTATCATCGGCGAAGTGACCGCTGAGAAGGTCAAGATCGTACAGGATGCAGATGCCATCTACCGCGAGGAAATCGCTAACGCAGGTCTGGACCGCGAGATCAACCAGTACTTCGCAGCCCTGACCAATATGAGATCCGTAGGCGTTATGGGTGATGAGAGAACCTATGATTACGCCATCGCACTGAGAGCCGTGAAGACCATTGACTTCATGACCGCAGAGAGCGCACAGATCCCTTATGAAGTATTACAGAAGGTGACCAGCAGGATCATCAATGAGGTGAGCCATGTGAATCGGGTAATGTATGATATTACCAGTAAGCCGCCCGGAACGATTGAGTTTGAATAGTAAACAGAGCTTCATAAATGGCGTAAACAAGCCATTTATGGGGCTTTTTCTTTTATCGTGATACCTATATGATACCTGTTTTGATAGTACCACAGATATTAATAAGTACTAAACA
>OLIR01000253.1_pt1 | contig 28861 bp, 23 predicted proteins | sample 1609741 | NCBI WGS metagenome assembly OLIR01 (sample SAMEA4350169, study PRJEB24818) | metagenome | biome: human; feature: gut; material: faeces | place: Denmark | collected 2013-09
TGTTGTGTGCATCTCACTGTAAATCTTTGAGTATCCTCAAAGTATTACGGGTTCCTTTATCTTTCTCGTTGTTTAATTTTCAAGGTCCTACGCACTTTTTGGAAAGTTTTTTGTCGGTTCTTACCGAACCTCTCTCAACAGTGCGTGAACCATTATATCACACTTATTTTTGTTTGTCAACACTTTTTTCAAAACTTTTTAAAAGCTTTACACAGTGCTTTCAAACTTTTCTGTTGTTTTTTTGCTTTCCTCAAGCGACTTTGTTATTATATCACCCCTTTTTACAAATTGCAACCCCTTTTTTCAATTTTTTTCAAAAAATTTTAAATAATTTTTACTTTATCCTTATAAACTCAATATATAGTGTTTACATATATGGAATATACTATTTTTAGTCTGAAATAATACTCTCTCACATATATATCTAATAAAATCAAGTATCACGATTATTAAATTTAAAACTGATTTAATTTCAAAAATTACTTTTATCTTTAATAGTATATATGTAATCTTAAGATAAAGTCTTATATTGATAAATAACTGTATTACAGTCAATTACTTATTTCAACTGTATAGTTTATATATCAGACAGACTTCGTACAAACTCAATATATTTCTTATGTGCTATATGGTAATAGTGCACAAAGCAACTCAAATCAATTTATATTGATTACACAAATTTTGTAAAAATTGTATAATTCATTTGATTTTTTAAAAAATTATGATATTATATATATGTATAGAGTAAGTAATACAAGTTACTTTTCCATACATTTCTTTGCACCGGAGGTTATGATATGAGCTGCAATAACATTATTACAATTACAAGACAGTACGGTTCAGGCGGTCACAACATAGGAAAGGCTCTTTCAGAACGCCTTGGCATTCCATTCTATGATAAGGAGCTTATATCTTTAGCAGCTAAAGAGAGCGGAATTAGTCCTGAAGTATTTGAAAATGTTGATGAGAAGGCTACAAACAGCCTTTTGTACTCTCTTTCATTAGGACTTTATAATTACGGTAACGGTTTTTCATCTATGGGTGATTTACCTGTTAATGACAAGCTCTACATTTTACAGCACAAGATTATCAAGCAGCTTGCCAATAAAGGTCCATGCGTATTCGTTGGCAGATGTGCGGATTATGTTTTGAAGGATCACCAAAACCTCGCTAAAATTTATATCTATGCTGACATTGATGTAAGAACTAAGAGAGCAGTCGAAAGACAAAGTATTGATCCCGCTCGTGCAAAGCAGGCAGTATTAAAAGCAGACAAAAACAGAGCAAACTACTACAGTTTCTATTCAGGAAAAAAGTGGGGCTTGGCAGATAACTATGATTTGTGCATTAACAGTACAGCTCTTTCTACCGAGCAGGCAGTTGACATTATTTGTGAATACTTAAATATTATTAACAAGTAATCCTGTATAATTCCTGCACTTCCTGAATATAATGGTATTGTTTACTATAATATAGGAGGTGTTTTTATGAGAATTATTGTAATGGATATTGATGATTTTATCTTTGGCAATGAAGAATGGCATCAGAGCGAAAGATAACCGTACTTTGTAAAATTGTAAATCGTGAATACGAATAAGATAAAAGTGATGGCTGAAATCAACCATCACTTTTTTGTTTGCCCCTGAAACGATACGAGGGCGTGCTATAATTATATCTATGATAAAAACGGAGATTTTATTCCCCATTGCTGATAAATGAAAGCGGGTCTGCAAATTGTCTGTCTATCTTAACGGCAACATGAATATGATTTTTGTCGTGTACTTCACAAGGAACTGCACCTATTACACCGATTTTCTGTCCGTTTTCTACCGAATCGCCTTCTTTTACGGTTATTCCGTTTAATCCGCTGTAAATAACTACGGCATTATCGGTTGCAATCTCTACCGTTTTTCCGTACAGTTTATCCTCGTCAACCTTTATTACCGCTCCGCCTGTCATTGCGGTTACCTCATCATCAAGCTCGCCTGCAAAATCCACTCCGAGATGCGATTTCCATACATTAAGACTTTTATAATACACTGTTTTCTCGCTGTATTCTCTTATAATGTTTTTCTGATTTAGCGGATAACTTAGAGTTAAATCGGTTGAAAGCATAGTTTGTAAGGCATTTCTTGTTGTGTCCTGCTCGGTAGGTTCGGTGTAAGGGGGAATTGTAACCGATATTGTAGGAACAGTTATTTCATTTGCAACTTTAGGAAATGTAGTTTCCTCTGCAATCTCCGTTATACCTGTCACCTGATTATTTACCTCCACTGCCGTGGTGGTGGGTTGCTCCGTAGGTTCTTTTGCTCCCGATATAGTATTATATGTTGAATACACTGCCATAGTTACGGCTATTAAGCAGATAGAAAGCGCAGTATAGAATCCTGCCTTTTCATATCTGCTCTTTTTCTTTCTGCTGTTATTTTCGCTCATAAATAGCACCTCCGTTGTTATTATTGGCTCTGCTGTAATAAATATACAATTATATAAAAATATTTTATTGTATAAATCTGCTACAACATTGAATTTACTTGATTTTTTTGCTGAAATTTGGTACTATTAAAGAGTATTTGTGTTTAATAACAAAATAGAGGAGGAAAATATGAGTACAGCAAATATAATAGTTTTATGCTCCTTTGCGGCATATATGGTCATTATGATAATTATTGGCTTTGTATCGTCTAAGGGCACAAAGAACAACGAGGACTATTTCCTCGGCGGACGAAATCTTGGCGGCTGGACCGCTGCACTCTCTGCACAGGCTTCCGATATGAGCGGTTGGCTGCTTATGGGACTTCCGGGTTCGGTTTACCTTGCGGGAACAGGTGAGGTATGGATAGCAGTCGGACTTTTGATCGGTACTATACTCAACTGGTACATTGTTTCGGCACGATTAAGAAAATATACAATCGTTGCAGGAAACTCACTTACAATTCCGAGCTTTTTCCAGAACCGTTACCGTGACGATAAGGGCGTAATAAAAATGGTATCTGCCATTATTATTGCAATATTCTTCACAGTATATACAGCCTCGGCATTCAGTTCGGGCGCAAAGCTTTTCGCTACACTTTTCGGCAACGCCGAAAACTACAACACTGTATATACAATCGGTCTTATAGTTGCTGTAATTGTAATTCTTGTTTATACATTTCTCGGCGGATTTAAGGCTGTTTGCTACACTGACTTTATACAGGGACTTTTAATGCTTGTTGCCATTATGGCGGTTCCGATAATCGCTTATGTAGCTCTTACATATAACAACAGTTTCTCACAGTCACTTATCGACAGCGGTGTAACAAACCCGGATAATTACCTTAACTTCTTTAAAAATGATGACGGTTCAAATGTTTCTGCCGTTTCCATTATTTCTAACCTTGCATGGGGACTCGGTTACTTTGGTATGCCACACATTCTTATAAGATTTATGGCGGTAAAAAGTGACTCTGAAATCAAAAAGTCAAGAAAAATTGCTATCGTATGGGTTATCATTTCACTTGCCGCATCTTGCCTTATCGGAATTGTTGCAAGAGGTTACCTTATCGAAAACCTTGACGCTACAGCAAGCGAAACAGTATTCATCAGACTTATTCAGCAGATCTTCTCCGATAACGGAATAATGATATTCATCGGCGGTATATTCCTTTGCGGTATTCTTGCCGCTATTATGTCAACAGCCGACAGCCAGCTCCTTGTTACCGCATCTGCCGTATCAGAGGATATTTACAAAGGCGTTAAGAAAAACGCTACAGAGAAAAGTGCTCTTAACATCGGTAAGGTTGCGGTAGTTGTTGTTGCAATTATCGGCTTTGTAATTGCCATTAATCCTAACTCAAGTATTATGGGACTTGTTTCTGACGCATGGGCAGGTTTTGGCTCTGCTTTCGGTCCGGTTGTACTTCTTGCGTTATTCTGGAAACGCTCAACACTTGCAGGTGCAATCAGCGGTATGGCAACAGGCGCACTTACAGTTATTGTATGGGACTATTTACCGCTCGTAAACGGTGCAACTCTTTACAAAGCAACAAATCTTTATTCTCTTGTTTTAGGTTTTGCGCTTGCGCTTATCGTAAATATTATAGTTTCTCTTATAGCAAAGAAACCTTCAAAAGAAATTCAGGACGAGTTTGATTCAATCAAAAGCATTGAAATCTAAGATACAAAAACAGGTTGTCGCAATTAAGCGGCAACCTGTTTTTTGTTGATATTCAGTTGTTGAAGAATTTTATTACAAATTCACTGCCTTTATTAAGTTCAGACGATACACTTATGTATCCGCCTTGCTTTTCAATAATCGACTTTGCAAGGGCAAGTCCTATGCCCACACTGTCATCACTTGAATTTTTGCCCTTATAAAATCTCTCAAATATGTGCGGCAAATCTTCTTTATCTATACCGCTGCCGTTATCCTTTATACTGATTTTCGTATAAAGTTTATTTTGCTCAGCGGTTATTTTTATGTTTCCGTTGTGCGAGTGTTCAATACAGTTTTTAATTATGTTCGTAATAGCCTCACAAAGCCATTTTCTGTCGCAATTAAGAATTATGTCATTGCAGTCGGTTTCAAGTCTTACACCCAAAATTTCAGCCATTACAGCGGTATTTTTAATACATTCATCAACAATGCTTTTCACCTCAACCTGCTCATATCTGAATTTAACCGCCTCTGCGTCAAGTTTTGATAACTTAAGAAGACTTTGCACCAAAAAAGAAATAGTATTCGTGTTGTGCTTAATATCATTTAAAAATTCACGCCTGATTTCAAGCGGCATATCGTCATCATCTAAAATATTCTCCACCATAACAATTATTGAAGTGAGCGGAGTTTTGAGCTGATGTGATATATCCGACAATGATTTTTGCAGGTTTTCCTTGTCTTTCCTTGAATTTTCCGCCTGCTCTCTGAATTTTACGGTTGTACGATAAATCTGATTATCAAGCAGAGAAAGCTCGTCCTCGTTGTTCTCGTCAATCTGCAATGAATAATCGCCAAGGTTAATGCGTTCAATCCGCTTTGCTATTTCCATAGTCTGTTGCTTTTGCATTTTTAAATATAATAAAAATATCACTATAAAAGCAATGCCAAAGGCTAAGCAAATAATTGCCGAAATAACTACATATTTATACGAGCCTTGATTGTTGTACGAAACCCAATCCTTTTCGGGGTAAATTCCGTACTTATTTAAAAATTCCGAATTATCCGTATATTCGGTTTTATTATTAAGTATTTCGGCTACTTCTTTTTCGCTGACATCAGGGTATTTTTCAAGCAGTATATTTACAAGCTGATTTATGGTATCGTTACTTGTTTTTCTTATATTCTCAAGACCGATAAAAGTAAAAACAGCTGATATTACACAAAATACAATTGTTACCGCAAGACCCGCACATACAAACTTTTGAGCATTTTTCATTTGCTGACCTCCGCAACCTGATAACCCAAGCCCTTAACCGTCTTTATAATATCCGCATCAAGTTTTTTGCGTATTCTCTTGATATATACGGTAAGCGTATTGTCATTTACAAAGTTGCCCGATACATCCCATATTTTTTCAAATATAAGTTCTCTCGTTACCACCTTGCCGACATTCTGCATCAGCAACGACAGTAATTTGTATTCAAGTGCGGTAAGTTCAAGCTGTTTTCCGTTTTCAAACACCGCCGATTTATCCAAATCAAGCGTAACGCCCGATACTGTAATTATGTTCTTTTTACTGTTTTTATTCGCCACTCGCTTTATGCGTGCAATAAGTTCTCTTGTAGAAAAAGGCTTTGTTATGTAATCGTCCGCACCAAGTTCAAGTCCGTTTACTACACTGTCTTCATCATCAACAGCGGTAAGAAAAATTACAGGCAAATCGGAATATCTGCGAATTTTTTTAAACAAATCAAAGCCGTTTCCGTCGGGAAGCATTATATCAAGCACTGCTGCATCATAATTAAAAGGTGCTTTTCGTACAGCCTCGTCTAAACTAAGACAGTATTCACAACTGTAGCCGTTCTGTGCAAATGCATACTCAAGTCCTTTTATTATGCTTTTGTTATCCTCAACAAGCAGTATCTTCATACTAACACTTCCCTTCTTTTGTGATTATATCACCCTGTAAGCCGATATGTCAAATATTATCGTTGCGTATGGTTTCAATTATATTCTGTTTATTCACTTTGCTGATAGAAATTTTCATAATAAGCCATACAACAAAGAATACGAACACTATGCTTATGAGTACAGCCATAGTCGGGAATGAATAGTTAAGCATAATGGTATTTCCCGTAGCCTTAAATATAGCATAACCTCCGAGCAATCCGAGCGGAACACCGATAAGCAAGGATTTTAAACCGTAGAACAAACTTTCAAGTCTTATCATTCTGTTAAATTCTTTCTTTGTCATACCGATAGACTTGAGCATCGCAAATTCCTTACTGCGCAAACGCATATTGGTATTGATTGTGTTAAATACATTTGTTATACCGATAAGTGAAATTACAATAATAAAACCGTAAGCAAAGATTGCAATAATAAGCACAATGGCATTCATCTGTTCTTTTTGCTCGTTAATATTAAAAACATCAAGATTTTCTATATCAAGATTATTTATATATTCTACCGTATTTACAGGGTCAGCCGAATCAATAACAATGACTCCTGTTGTATGGTCATTATCCTCGGCAAACAGCTTTTTAAAATAATCCTCACTTACAAGCACACTTCCCTCATTTAGGGTACTCATAATACTTGAAACTATAGACCCCGGCACTTCCTTATTAATTGTATCATATATAACAAGGTCAACAGACTTATAATCATCCGGATTATATACAAAATCAGGATCTGTTTTCTGAATTTCTTTAATATCATCCTCAGTATATGACGGGGTTCCGTTAGGATACAACTTTACAACAGTGTTCATAGGCAAGTCAAATTCCTTACCCTTGATAAGAATATTATCCGAATTGTAGTATTTAAAATCATTCGTAATAAGTGCTTTATCCTTGACATCATCATAATTATATCCAAGTGCGGTTACATACTCCTTAAAGCTCTTATTATCCACACCAAACACATACGCTAAATCGCCGCCCGATAACTCTGCCGCTTTGGCATCCTCCGTATAATAATCGGTAAGCCCCACTATATTGCCATAATAATTTTCACAGGCTTTTATGCTTGAATTTATATCCGTATCAGCAATGATTCTTTTGTAAACATTTTCGTATTCATCATATGACAGCTTATCGTTTGCATGTACAGTAATATTGTAAGAAATATCCTTAAAGTGATCACCTGCAATTTTTAATCCGTACTCAATAAAGGTGGAAATTGAAATAAACATTGCAACTGTTATAATAATAGAAATTACAGTAGTGCGGTACTTCTTTTTACTGCGTTTAAGGTTTTTATAGGCAATTTCTCCGCCCACACCAAACAGCTTTTTAATAAATTTCGGTGATTTATAGCTTTTCTTTTTATTAATCTTAATGTCGTTGTTGCCTCTGATTGCGGTAATCGGAGCAATTCTTGAGGCTCTGAAAGCCGATGAAAGCGTAGAAAACAGAATAATAACCGCTGACATTACAGCAGAAATAACCGCTACCCACCATGGAACAGCATAAACAAATGAGATTCCGTTCAGCATATTTTCGAGCAATGCGTTCAAAATTACCACAAGCAGCGCAATTACACCTACGCCAAGCAAAATGCCTGCCGGAATACCGATTATGCCAAGCACAAAGCCCTCAAAAAGCACATTATGCCTTATCTGCTTTGATGTAGCACCGATTGAAGCAAGCATACCGTACAACTTTGTTTTTTCGGTAATTGAAATTGCAAAGCTGTTGCGGATAACAAAAATACTTGAAATTGCAATAATTACAATAATTATTACAGCTAATGATAAAAGCATTCTCATATACTCGTCACTTAGCGCAAAGCCTTTGTATCTCAGCAAATCTTTGTTTATACTCGCCTCATCAAAATCACCGTTTTCAAGATAAACTTCAAAATTATTTTTTAAACTCTCAAAATCGTCACCCGTTAAATTTAAAATTTCACCGCTCGTTGTAATATAATTTTTTTCACCGTCTGATGTAAAGCTTATAAACAAATCATTTATATCGGCATTTTCTTCAGCTAAAGTGAAAGCGGAACTGCTCGCAGAATTGCTGTCTGCCGCAAAATATGATGAAGAAACCTTATTAAACACACCTACAACAGTGTAAGTCTTTTTATGAGTATCGACAAGTTTTTCCAAACCATTTTCGTCAATAAAATATTCGGTATCGTTTAACGGTATTTCCGCACCCGATACATAAACTCTTTTGCCCAAGTCAAGTGTAATTGTATCGCCTATTTTAAATTCCGCTCTGCTGTTCTCAATTACACTCTGCGAAAGCACAAGTTCGTTTCCGTTTTGCGGAAGTCTGCCCTCTTTAAGTGTAACATTAAAGCAGTCTGTAAATGATTTTTCGTTAAATGCGACCACATTTATGTACGGCTTTGTGTCAAATTTCGCCTGCGGCAGATATGCGCAACCGAGATTTTGTTTTATATAAATGTCCTTTACATTTCTGTTTGCCTGCGCATTGTCAATAATTTTTTTGTTTGCTCCTTTTACAAATAAATCATAATTACCCGTAATATTAATTTGTAAGTTTACCATTGTCTGTTGTGCGCTTGCCGCCATACCGGCAACAACCATAATCAAAGCGCACGAAAGCATAATACCGATAATCGTAACAATCGTACGGCTTTTATTCAACTTTAAATTTTTAACAGTAAGTTTATTCAGTATCTTCAAGCCTTACGCCTCCCTTAAAATTTTGCCGTCCTGAATTGTAATAATTCTGTCGGCTTCCTTTGCAATTTCAAGATTGTGCGTAATCATAATTATTGTCTGATTAAAGTCACGGTTAGACATTTTCAAAATACTCATAATTTCTTCTGTGGATTTTGAATCAAGGTTACCTGTCGGCTCGTCAGCAAGCAGAATAGCCGGATTATTTATTAAAGCTCTTGCAATCGAGGTTCTCTGTTGCTGACCGCCCGAAAGCTCGTTTGGCAGATGATTTTTTCTTTCAAAAAGTCCGAAAGACTTTAAAATCAAATCCATTCTCTCTTTGTCGGGTCTGTTACCGTCAAGGTCACACGGAAGAGAGATATTTTCTTCCACCGTAAGAATCGGAATAAGATTATAGAACTGATACACAATTCCAATCTGCCTGCGTCTGAAAATAGCAAGTTTATCATTATTCATATTATTTATTTCGTTTCCGTCTATATAAATTTTGCCGCTTGTCGGTCTGTCAACACCGCCGAGCAAATGCAAAAGCGTTGATTTTCCGCTGCCGCTTGCGCCTACTATAGCAACAAATTCGCCCTTATTTACAGACAAAGAAATATTGTCAACCGCATTTACAATATTATCTCCCTCTCCGTAGGTTTTTACAAGATTTTCAACTTTGAGTATTTCCATAATAATTCCTCCAAATTTATTTTACAGGTTTATTATAAATACTCATAATGACGCTAAAGTGACTGCTAAATAATTTTTTTGTTTTTACAAAGCAATTTGCATATACCGCTTATCGGAATACACAAAAGAATCCAGAGCATACTGTAAAACGGGCAGATCTGTCCTTTAAAATTCAAGGTGCAGTTACTGTAATCCCAAACATTGAGCTTGCACTTTACATTTACAATAAAACCGCATATGCCCTCCATAAATGTAATAATCGCTCCGCCGATAAGGCACTTACTGCGCAGGCAAAGTTTCGGGAACTTTTTATATACTCTGAAAATAGCAAGGAAACAGCTCCCACCCGTAACCGCCATAGTCCAGTGCGTTTTTCTCCGCCACAATATTTCAAGCAAAGCATAAGCAACTCCGCCGATTGAAAACAGGATACAATCACATTTTAATCTCTTTAACAAAAAAATCACCGTTTTTATTATGTCCAAAAACGGTGATTTAAATTCTGATTATTAAATTTCCAATTCATTAACTATATTTTTCAGTTCATCAAGCGAATATAAGCAATTGATTGCCGACAGCATAGCATTGGCAGTAAGGTAAGACGGCATATCTAAGTGCTTTAACAAGGCTTTTCTTAATTTCTCGGAGTTTTCCCTGCCGGTAAGACCGAGCCTGTATAAGTCGGCTTTTGTTACCTCTTCTCTGTCTGCCTGTTCATCTTCACCGATTATTGTAGCTCCGCTTTTGCGAATTGCCTTGATAATCACATTATCGCTCACTCCCTCAACACCAAGAAAGCCCTCTTTTGAACCGTGCGCCTTACGCTTTTCCTTGCCGTTTATCTGCGGTATGTAGCAATGCTTTATCTTACTTTTGTCAACCGTACCACGCAAAAAATTTCTTATAACAAAGCCTGCGGAATCGCTGTCAGTAAATACAAGTATTCCCCTCGTCTGTGCTATTTTGCGGATAAGCATTTGCTTTTCTTTATCCGAAAACACACGGAAACCGTTTGTTTCGATAATCGTTGTGTCTACAAGATTTTTCAATTTTATTTTGTCATATCTGCCCTCAACTATTATTGCCTCTTTTATTTTCAGCAATTAAACTCTTCCCCTCTCAGCGGTCAGCAAAAGCTGTGCAATCAGTTTTTCAAAGAACACTCTGTCATTTACCGAAACACTTTTAAATTCGGTTTCCGCCTGCAAAAGCAAACTAAGCGATTTTCTTAAAGCCTGCGTAGAAACTCGCTTTGTTGCCCTTCTTGCATTATCAAGTACAAACGCTCTGTTTTTATAATTAAACTTACTCGCAACCTCCGTTTTTTGTACGCCGCTTTCATCAGCAACTCTGATTCTGTATGCGTCTATAAAAGCCTGCGATAAAATAAAAAGCATATCCGCCGTCTTTTCCTGCTGATAAAATAAGGTGTCAAGCGTATTAAAGGCTTTTTGTGCATTGCCGTTAAGCACAGCGTCCGAAAGCGCAAAAATCTTTGATTCAAGTGTAACCGTCGCAAGTTTTTCTATGTCTTCGTCAGAGATTTCCTCTCCCTTTGCATATGCGGAAATTTTATCTATCTCATTTTTCAGCATATTAAGGTCACGACCGCAAAGCGAAATAAGTTGTGTGGCATTTACCTGTGAAATGAATTTTCCGTTTGCATTCGCCCATTTTGCAATAAACTTAACAAGCTCGTTTTGAGTAAGAGTATTGAACTCGCAAACGATTCCGTTTTTATCGGCATATTTTTTTAATGCAGGCAAAACGGTTTTATTTTTAACAGGTTTTACAGACGGCAAAGAAACTATAAATACGCAACCGTCAGGCACCGCCTTGTATATATCTGCAAACCTTGCGTTATCATTTGCATTAAATTCATCGAAAGCCGCATCGCTTACGAGAACACAGTTAAATTCACTCATAAACGGGACTATTTGTACAGAGGCGGCAAGCTCGTCAAAATTAATGCTGTCACCAAATGAATGAAAATTAAACTCTGACGGTGTCTTACCTGCTACAGCCGTAACAAGCTTATCGGTATATTTTTTTACATACATTTGCTCTTCGCCGTAAATCAAATACACCTTTGCAAAATTTCTTTCTTTTATATGCTTGTCCATCTGTTTATCTGTTAGTACAGCCATATTTCCTCCGTCAATCAATAACAATCTGCAGATTTTTGTCCCGTACAAAAATCATATCTTCGCAATCTTTTGCGTTTGCATCGTAGGTATTCGTAATAATTTTTTTACCGCAAATATCTTGCAAATTATCTCCGTCTTTATCGGTAATTATGTAATCTGCTTTTCTGTGTTTTTCCAAAATATCTTCTGCCTTGCAATTACCGTCAAGTAACAAAACAGTGGTGCTTTCGGTGCTGATATACTGGTACACACCGCTTTCCGTGCTTACTGCTTCATCTTTGGTTTCCGAATTTAAATTAAGCGTAAAACTTTTATTTACAGTAAAATATTTTACATTACCGTTATCTTCATTCTCACCTTTACTATCATATATCAAAACATCCGATTCGTCAAATTTTGTTTGGAAAATATCGGCATAAAGCAAACTTCCGTCCGAATCCGAAGGCACAATCAAAAAATCAAGCAAAGTCGTATCTTCCATAATATCAGACACGGCATAATATACATTTGTTGCTTCTCCGCCGCAGCTGACAACCGAGCAATTTTTTCCACGCTTTACCGTAACCGTATTTCCTCCCGTTGCGTAAATATTAATGACGGTTGTATTTACATCAATTACGGAGTAAACCGCAAAACCGAGTGCAAGAACACACAGCGAAATAACAGTGCTCTTAACGGCATAGTTTGCTTTGTTTTTAACAAAATATCCGACAATCACCATAACCGCAATAAGAGCAAGCCAAATGTAAAAATACGGTTTTCGTGCGTTTACCGAAGAAAACGGAATATCCGAAAATGTGCCGACAATAAAAATTACATACTTACTTAACTGCTCACATACAAAGGTAAGCGGATAAGCAATAATACTTACAATTCCAAAGCCGTAAAGAATCACCGCAAGCAACGCACAAGCTACAAGTACGCTTACCGCAGGCGAAAGTATAACGGAAAGCAAGATTGAAAATACCGATACTTTACCAAACATCAACACTGAAATCGGCATTGTCCATACAGTGGCAGAAACGGAAACAGCAAATAAGTTTACTGTAAATTCAACGGGCTTTTTAAGTCTTTTCAATTTTGCAAATTTGCCCATTATATAAACTGTAATTTTTCTTGCCCACAATATTATTCCAAGCGTTGCTGTAAAAGATAAAAGCATACCCACATCGGCAACAGCTGTAGGATTGGGTACGGTGAGAATTAAAGCCGCAATTCCGAGCGAATTGAGCGAATCTCCTTTGCGCATAAACATTTTTCCCGAATACACTACGGCAAGCATTACTCCCGCTCTTACAACAGACGGTGCAAATCCTGTTACCGCCATAAATGAAAATGCGCATATAAGCATTATCATCGAACGCAAAACTCTGTTTTTTATAATTTTCTTGATACACAAAAATACAAAACTGCTGATTATGGCAAGATGCATACCCGACACAACTATCAAAAAACTTACGCCGCAACGGGTAAAATCGTTCTGAATTTCTTGCGATAAAGCGGTTTTTTCTCCCAATAAAACCGCTCTGCACAGTGATGCGCAATCCTGCGACATATTTTGTTCAAAACTGTCCGCAAAATTTTCTCTTATCTTTAAAGCTTGATAATACAGAGGCTTGTCATCGGTATTTTTTACAATATAAGCAAAGTTTTTATTAACAGATGCCTGTAAAAACGCACCGTCAGCAATCATCTGACTTTTAGTACATTCTTTTAATGGCAAAACACAGCTTATTCTGTCAAATTCTTCAACATTTAATTCATTAATTGTTGAAAGACAGATTTTCAGTTTTTCGATTTTTCCGTTTATACTATCGGTTTCAATTAAATATCTGTAAGTATCGTACTGCACCGTGGGTTGCTCAAATACAGTTGCCGTCACATATATTTCTCTTTCGGAATATTTATCTACAATCGGCTGTTTAACAAATATATTATATCCGCTGAAAATCGTACTTGCAAATGCTGCTGTCAAACAAAAGCAAAGCACCGTATGCCGTAAATTTCTATTTTTAAGTATAAAGAGCGAAACAATCGTTCCGATAAAACACACAGCGGTTAATATTGCCGCTGCTAAATCCGACTCTAAATAAAAAAGCGCCGCTTGCACAGAAAGATAAGTAATACCAATCAATGCAAACGGTCGTTTCATAAAATTCAATCCTTATTTATCAGTTTTATTTAAAAAACAGCGGCAATTCCTCAAGATAAATAATATCTTTTCTGCCTCTTGCGTCACCTTCGGCAAGCACAGCCGCTTTACCTACTATATTTCCGCCGGCCTTAGTAACAAGCTCTTCAATTGCCTCAAGGCTCTGACCTGTTGAAACAACATCATCAACAATCAAAACTCTTTTGCCCCTAATAAAGTTTGCGTCACCCTCGCCAAGATAAAGCTTTTGCTCATTCTCGGTTGTGATTGACTTAACATTTACTTCAATAGGGTTTCTCATATAAACCTTAATGCCTTTACGGGCAACAACATAATTTTTGCAGCCCTGTCTTGCCATTTCATAGCAAAGAGGAATACCTTTTGCCTCTGCCGTAACAACAACATCGTGTTCAGGGCAAATCTTTAACAGTTCTTTAGCAGATACTTCGGTAATTTCAACATCGCCAAACATAATAAAAGCTGCAATATCAAGTTTATCACTTACAGGAAAAAGCTCAAGTTCACGCTCGTGACCTGCAATAGTAATTTTATATGTAACCATCGTACTCACCTCTTAAGCCATATTTTCAGCAAGCTTTTTGCCGCCGAGTAAATGGAAGTGCAAGTGCTTTACTGACTGACAGCCATCCTCACCGCAGTTATTAACAATACGATAGCCGTTCTCAAGACCAAGTGATTTTGCAATCTCCGGAATTTTTGAGAATATGTAACCGACTATCTCACAGTTATCGGCAGTAATTTCATCAGCACAGCAGATATGCTGTTTCGGAACAATAAGAGTGTGAACAGGTGCTTGTGGATTTAAGTCCTTGAATGCAAGGATTTTATCATCCTCATAAACCTTTGTAGACGGAATAGAACCGTCAACTATTTTACAAAAAATACAGTCAGACATAATATTCGACCTTTCAATAAAATTATCCGTCATTATTTTACAACTTTTGCAAAAGTCCGTCAAGCGTTTGTCTTTTTCTTTGCGGTAATTTTCTTTTCTTCGCCACGCATAAGTCTTTTGATGTTATCCTTATGCTTAACAATAACAAATATACCGATAATCAATGCCGCAACCGTTGACAAGATAACATAGCCTAAAGAATATCCGTTCGGATAATCAAACAAGAATGTTGCAAGGAATGTAAATGGGCCGTAAAGTACAGCCGCTGTTATGCTCGAAAGCGAAATGATTTTTGAACAAGCAAAAACAATAAGGAAAGCTGCGATAACCGCAATAAATACTCTCCAATCCTCACTTGCTATAAGAGCGGCAGCGGTTACAACACCTTTACCGCCTTTAAAGTGGAAATAAACAGGATACGAATGTCCGAGTATTGCAAAAATACCGGCTATATACTTGCCGCAGTTGCCAAATTCATTTGAAAGAATCTGACTGTCTGCAGGAATAGTCGAGAAAATCAACCAGCCGATAATAACCGCAACCACACACTTAAGTGCGTCGCATACGATTGTAAAAATTGCAGGCACTTTTCCTACGGAACGCAGAACATTTGTAAATCCTGCATTACCGCTGCCCATTTCACGAATGTCTTTCTTACCGCCCGTTACAATCTTTGTAACTATAACGGCTGTATTCACACTGCCTAAAAGATAAGCTATAATGGCAGTAATTATAATTCTCCAACAATTATACGCTAAAAACGATAAATAAAAATTCATTACTTTTCGCCACGCTCCCTGATAATAATTCTGATTGGTGTGCCCTCAAGTCCGAATGCCTCTCTGATTCTGTTTTCAAGATAGCGCTGATAAGAAAAGTGGAATAATTGAGCGTTATTACAGAAGAAAATAAATGTCGGCGGCTTAACCGATGCCTGAGTAACATAAAAAATCTTTAATCTCTTGCCTTTATCCGACGGTGGCTGAACTCTTGTTGTAGCCTGTGCAAGCAATTCATTGAGCATACCTGTTGTAATTCTTCTTGCAGACTGCTCCGCACAGCTTACAATAAATTCAAACAACCTGTCAATACGCTGACCTGTCTTTGCAGAAATAAATACCTTAGGAGCATAAGACATAAATGCAAAGTCTGTATCAAGTTTTTTCCTGAACTCCTGCATTGTCTTGTCGTTTTTCTCAATTGCATCCCATTTATTTACCGCAAGAATACAAGCCTTGCCTGCCTCGTGAGCAAGTCCTGCTACCTTTGTATCCTGCTCGGTAACGCCTGCCTCTGCGTCAATCATAATAACGCATACATCACTGCGTTCAATAGCCATCTTTGCTCTGATAATACTGTACTTTTCAATATCATCATAAATTTTATTCTGACGACGAAGTCCTGCTGTATCGGTAAAGTTAAATTTACCGTACTTATTTTCAATCATTGTGTCAATGGTATCTCTTGTAGTACCCGCAATGTCAGAAACTATGCATCGCTCCTCGTTCGTAATTTTATTAATGAGCGATGATTTACCTGCATTTGGCTTACCTATAACAGCCACATTAATTACTGTGCCGTCATCCTCGCTGTCCTCTGTAAAATCAAGGTGTTCAAACACATTGTCAAGCAAATCGCCCGTGCCGTGTCCGTGAACAGATGAAACCTGAATAGGATCTCCGAGTCCGAGATTATAGAATTCATAAAATTCAGGAGTCGGTTCGCCGATTCCGTCACATTTATTTACACAAAGCACAATCGGCTTGTTTGATTTCATAAGCATCTGCGCAATATCCATATCTGTGGCAACCATACCTGTTTTGCCGTCCGTTACAAGGATAATTACATTTGCGGTATCAATGGCAAGTTGTGCCTGTCTGCGCATCTGCGACAAAATAATATCGTCGGATTTCGGTTCAATACCGCCTGTGTCAATTATAAATGCTTTTTTGCCGAGCCATTCAACCTCGCCGTAAATACGGTCACGGGTAACACCCGGTGTATCATCGACTATTGAAAGTCTTTGACCGATAAGTTTATTAAAAAGTGTAGATTTACCGACATTCGGTCTGCCTACAATCGCAATTACAGGTTTATTCATTCTTCTATCATTCCTTTACCGTGGTAACCTCTCTTACAAGTTCGTCACCGTTGTTATTTACAATTCCAAGAGAAATATTAAGCTCACGCTCAACATCTTCAACCGAAACATCATCAAGGAAAATGTCATTTTCAAATCTAAGCATAGATGACGGAATAAAAAGTTTGTCGCCAAGGTCTTTGTCTTTCAGCTGGTCAATCAAGTCACCGCCTGTGACCAAACCCGACACATTAACTCCTCCGCCAAAAAAGTTATTTTTAATTGCAACAACATTTATCTCTATATTCGGAAATTTTGTTGCAATAATCTTCATCATATCTCTCAAATAAGGTGCAACAGCCTCGCCGCATGCCATAGTCACCTTATAATTCAATGCATCATTGTACTCGCTGTCCTCCACAGCAAACTCAATTTCTTCTTTAAGACAGGCAATCATACCAATACCGTCTTCTACGGCGGGAAAGCCCTCATAAAAATCAGGATCGGGAATCGGTCTGTGAGCCTTTATATAAAATTCATCGCCGGCATAAAAAATTCTTCTGCCGTACTTTTTAACACATTCATCACCGAATTTTTCGATTATATCAAGCGTCTGTGCGGCAGTTTCTTGATTGTATTCCGTAAGCGGATATAATCCTTGACGATATTTTGTAAGTCCTACAGGCACGACAGCGGTCATATTAACTCCAAGTTTTTCAAGATCGGTAAAAGTACGGATAAGTTCATCACCGTCATTTATACCGGGACAAGCAACAATCTGACAGTTAAGACTGATTCCTGCCTTTGCAAAACTTTCAAGATGTCTTAACGCATCACCTGCAAAACGGTTATGCATCATCTTACAGCGCAGTTGTGGATTCGTAGTGTGAACCGACACATTTATCGGGCTGATGTGCATTTTTATGATTCTGTCAATTTCGTGCTGTGTAAGGTTTGTGAGCGTAATGTAATTACCAAACAAAAATGAAAGTCTGCTGTCATCGTCTTTAAAATAAAGTGATTCACGCATACCTTTAGGCAATTGGTCTATAAAACAGAAAATACACTTATTACGGCAACTCTTTTGCTCGTCCATCAGATAAGTTTCAAACTCAAGACCGATTTCCTCGTATTCACTTTTCACAATACGCACTGTTCTGATTTCGCCGTTTTTATCTTTAATCTCGAGTGTCAAATCTCTGTTTACCTGATAAAAACGGTAATCAAGGACATCTTCGATTATATTTCCGTTAATACTAAGCAGAATTTCACCGCTTTTAATTTTTGCTCTGTCTGCGTGACTGTTAGCAGTCACACCAAATATATTTACAGCCACGAACTCACCTCACACTTATTTTACACAAAAATCACGAAAAATTCAAGGTATCAGAGCAAAACAAAAGGGCGTACAGAATTCTGCCGCCCATAATGTTTGTACCGTAATTAGTTCTCGTTAGCTTTTACGATTACCTGTCTGCCGTTATACATACCGCAGTTGCCGCAAGCTCTGTGAGCTGCCTTGTACTCACCGCAGTTAGGGCAAATTACAAGTGTTGGAGCGTTGAGCTTCCAAACTGTTGAACGTCTTGAACTCTTTCTTGCGTGTGAAGTTTTTCTCTTTGGTACTGCCATTACAAAGACCTCCTTACAATAACATATATCAATCCATAAGTTGTTTAAGAATCTCGAGCCTTGGGTCAACCTGCTTTTTATCACAATCGCATTCACCCTCATTAAGATTATGACCGCACTGACTGCACAGTCCTTTACAATCTTCTTTACAGAGGTTTTTCTGCGGAAGCGACAACAGCACATCAGAAATAACCGTTTCATCAAGGTCGAGTACAAAATCAGGTGTTTCAATATAGTCGTCGTTGCCGTCAGTTTCAAGAGTACGGGCAAGCTTATGAGTAAACTTGTACTTCATCTTCCTTGTAAATTCTTCTCCACATCTGTCGCAGCTGCGAACATAGTCAAAGCTGACAAGCAAAGTAAGGTCAACAAGTGATGCCCTGTTTCCTGCTGTTGCGGTAATATCAAGCGGTGTTTTGAATGGAAAAACGCCGTCAATGTCAATATTGCTTATATCCAGCTTATAGCTGATTGTTTTTTCTTCGCCTTCATTTTGAAAGACACTTTTAAGTTCAAAAAGCATAATTGCACCTCTTGACCGCATAAACGCATATTAAAACGCTATTGATTATTATACAAAAGTATTTGCGCTTTGTCAACCGATATTTACGATAAATTCTTCATAAATACGCTATTTTTTTAATTTTTTTTAAAATTATTATTTATAGGAATTATAAGTAAAATTCATTGTCAATGCACAAAATACAAGTTATAAATTTAAGTAAATATAAGACATATTAAAATGAGTTTATAGGGTATTTTTTCTGTTCTAAATTTTGGTTAAACTTGATAAATTGGGTTTGGCGGAGTGTCGGTCGGGCATTAAAATTTAGCTAACGCTAAATTATCCTCCCAAAGACAAAAAAATTTACTCAATTTTTTCAAAAATTGCGGGTTTGGGCAGTACCCATAAAAATCTTCCGATATAACGATTTATCAAACGCAAACAGCCACGCTGTTTGCGTGCTTGCACATAGTTTGAAAAGCAGGCGACAGCATTTTATAAAAGAAATAATTAACTTTTCATTATATATCGAATGGCTTTTTTGTTGCTATCGCATTTAAGGGCATTCGCCGTTGCGTTCAAGCCGCCAAACAGGGAGCTGTTTGGCTATCGTCAGATTGTGTAAGCGGAAAGTATTTGTGGGCTTTGCCCACAACCTTTGAAAAGGTTGACCAAACTTATATAATTACCCGACAATGAATTATGCTAAACCATAATTTACACAATTTTTCTGAAATTTATTCTTAATCATAATATCAAAAATGGGCTGACCTGTCAGGTCAGCCCAAAGAAATCTAAATTATTACTAATTAAGATTAGAACATCTCTCTCTTGCGAATGACGAACATTACGCCTGTAGCAGAAACAAGAAGAGTAAGAATTACAACTGCGAGTGTAGCGTCACCTGTCTTAACTGTGCCGTTATCATTGTTAGCTGCGTTGTTGCCGTTGTTAGCTGTATCAGCTGTACCCGGCTTAACTGTTGCGCCTGTCGATGATGTAGCATCTCCAGTTGCAGGAGCTATTGTTGTTTCAGAAGCCTTAGTTGTCTCAGTTGCCTTTGTTGTTTCAGTAGCCTTTGTTGTTTCAGTAGCCTTTGTTGTCTCAGTTGCCTTTGTTGTTTCAGTAGCCTTTGTTGTCTCAGGAACTGTTGGCGCTACATATGTTGACTCTGTAAGAGTTGTATTAGCAACCTTAAGAACTGAAGGATCCTTAATTTCAGAATCAACTACGAACGAGTTCATTGTTGAAGCATCAACCTGCATTTTGTCGGGGTCAAGCTCGCCTGTTGTAAGAACTCTTACGTCAAGGTCGATAGTTGTTTCAACATTTTCAGGCTCACCGATTACATCAAATGTAACCTGTATAAATGGCTTCTTAGAGTCGATTGCGTAAAGACCAAGGTCAGAAGCGTTAGAATTGATTTTTCCCGGAAGGCTTGTATTAAAAACAAAGCCGCTTGGAATCTGTGGCATAATGGCGAGTTTCTTGCCTGTAGCATCAAGGTTTGACTTGTTGTTATACTCAAGAACAGTGTTATCAAATTTTAAGTACCACTCAAGGTTTACGAGATCTCTGTCTGTGCCAAGGTAGTAAGTAACTGTAACCTGCTTTGTTGAGTTATCATACACAGCCTTAGCATCTGAGAAGACGTTTGACTTAGCATTTACTGTAAGAGCAGGCTTTGAAACTGGAGCAGGAGCTGTTGTAGCTTCCTCTGAAGCTGTTGTTTCAACTGCCTCTGTTGTAGCTACAGTTGAGTCAGGCTCTGTTGGTGTTGGTTTAACACCGTCCTCTTTATCCTTAAGTGCCTTTTCAAATGACATATACTCTGTGTTGTAAACAGCGCCGTCACCCTTTACAGGTGTGTAACCATATTCGCCGTTACCATAGTAGTAGTACCACTGACCACGGCATGTAAGCTTCTGGTTGAGTGGGTTCTCTTCAATTCTGTTTTCATCAATAACATAAATCATGTTATTAAAATTTCTGATACCTTCCGGATAAAGCTCGTTACTAGGATCGTCTTCATCAGTTTTAGGCCAGTAACCCCAAGCCTCTTCACCATCATCGTCTACACATGTAACATCTGATGTCTGAGCAGCCTTTGTGTACTGAGGAGCCGTTGGATCATCACCGCCGTCAACATAGTTGTTGAAGATGAGCTTAGGAACATCCGTTGGAACATCAATACAGAAAATGTTTTCGTTCTCAGTTTCTTTAACCTTATACATATCCTGCCATGTTTCGCAAGCATCTGTGCCTTCCCACCAGTATGCACCTGTTGATGTTGTGAACTCATTTTCCCATCTCTGTGGCATATAGAAATAATATCTATATGTTTCAGTTCCCTCTGAAGGAACATAGTTACCATCGCTGTCTGTGTCAGCTGAAACGCTAACTGCTGCAACTGCTACCATTGAAGCAGAAAGAGCCATAGCCAACATAAGACTAATGATTTTCTTGGACATTAGAAATTTCCTCCTATAAAAATATGTTTCCGATATACTCGGTATGACAATTATATAATAATTTGCTCAAAAAATCAAGGCTTTTTCAAAAAAACAGGTCGATTATAGGGTGTAATAATAACCAAAAATCAGTTACAATTTTTAAACAATTTTTAAACAATTTTTAATTTTGCAATAAACAGTCAAAACTGTTCGTCACTTTAAGTCATATCGTTGTCAATATTGTCACTATCAGTATTCAAACCGTTTTTCGTATTTTCTTTATGTCTGAAATACATAACTCCGCCGATTGCTCCGCCTATCAGCAGCAAGCCGCAAACGATTACAATCGTTGTAACCGATGCACCCGAACCCGATTTCTGCACATCAACATATTGCGTATTGCCTTGGTTATTTTGCGGCATCATTGTTGTTTTTTCGCCGATTACAGCTTTATGGTCCGTTTTTTCATCTGTATTATCATTTCCTTTACCGTCTATATAATTAATAAAATTTCCCTGGTAAGTATTTATATATTTTTCCGCTTCTTCAACAATCGGTGTTTTTTCTGAAACAACAGTTTTTCCGTCTGACTTAATATCATAGGTTATGGTATATGCAGTAAGAGTATTCATATCGCTGTCATACATTTCTTTAATAAAATATGTAACATTAGTATTTCCGGATTTTTTAACCTTAAAATTCATAGATACAAGCTGTGTACGGGATGAAAAGCTTGCATAATTTGATATATCAGAGAAATTAAAAGTCATATATCCGTCAAGATTTCCATTATAAATCACACCGTTCAAATTATCAAAATTAATAGAATCAGTGTCAATTTCAAGGTAATCTGTATCATAAAAAACATATGCCTGCATACCCATTACATCTTTTGATGCATCAGCAATATACATTGAATATGTAAATGTGTCCCCCACAGCAACAGAAGCAGCATCGTTAATTTTCACTTCTTCCGCCGCATTTGCATTTAGAGGTACAGCGCAAAGCATCATAAGTGCAGAACAACAAGCTAACGTAGTTTTAATTTTTTTAAACATAAAATCAATTCCTTATATATAATACATTTATTATATAATATTATAAACAAAATTTCAACGAACTTATATAAAATTTAATTTGAATTTTATGTGATAATTTTAAAAAAGAAATAAATCTATGTTGAGTTATATTTTAAACATAAGATAAACACCATAAATTGTGGTTTAGCAGAGTGTCGGTCGGGCATTAAAATTTAGCTAACGCTAAATTATCCTCCCAAAAACAAAAAAGTTTACTCAATTTTTTCAAAAATTGCGGGTTGGGGCAGCGCCCATAAAAATCTTCCGATATAACAATTTATCAGGCGCAAACAGCCACTCTGTTTTGCGTGCTAAAACCAAGTTTGTTAAAACAGGCGACAGCCTTTTATAAAAGAAATGATTAACTTTTCATTATATATCGAATGGCTTTCTTGTTGCTATCGCTTTTTAAGGCTAACGCCGTTGTGTTCAAGCCGCCAAACAGCGAGCTGTTTGGCTATCGTCAGATTGCATAAACGGAAAGTATTTGTGGGCTTTGCCCACACCCACGACCTTTGAAAAGGTCGACCAAACTTTTATAATTACTTGCCGAAATAATTTGCTAAACCATAATTTAGACTTCTGAATTATAAACAAAAAACACCCCCTGATTTCTCAGAGGGTGAAAAAAACTAAGTTTTATTAATGCTTATAAAAGATTATTTAACCTTCTTGCGGGTAAAGTAAACTACACCGGTAGCTGATACAAGTACAAGGAGGATAACTACTGCCATAGAAGCATTACCTGTCTTAACTGTACCATTGTTGTTATTGGCTGCATTGTTGCCATTGTTACCGTTGTTAGCTGTATCGGCTGTACCCGGCTTAACTGTTGCGCCTGTTGAAGATGTTGCATCTTCTGTTGCAGGAGCAAGAGTTGTATTAGGTGTTGTTGTATTCTGTGCAATTGTTGTTGCAGGAACTGTTGTTGCAGGAACTGTTGTTGCTGGAACTGTTGTTTCAGGAACTGTTGTTGCCGGAACTGTTGTTTCAGGAGCTGTTGTTTCAGGAGCTGTTGTTGGTACTTGAGAAGCTTCTGTTACAGTTACTGTAGCAACTGCGCCAAGCTTTGTAGCATAGTTGAAGTTTGAAAGGTCAATTCTGAGTGTTACATCAGCAAATTCATATGGTACATTTACAGTGAGGTTCTGACCGTTGTATACAGCGTCAAATGCAACGCCGGATTCAGGTGTGAAGCCCTCTTCTGCACTGCCCCAGCTGTCAGCCCACTTGCCGTTAGCTGCGAACTTAACCTGGTAGTTGTCAAACTCAGGTACATTGTGATATGTAATCTCATAAACCTTATCTGCAACCTGCTCCATCTCATTAGCTGTTGGATCCCAAGCTACGCCGTTTAACCATGATTCATCATCAGGGTCACCGTTACCAACAGCATGCATGCTTTTGATTTCAATATCAGAAACGATCTGAACACCGTCACCTGAAACAGTGATTTTGCGTGTATTGCTGTCATATGTAACTGTTACATCACAAGCGGCAAGAACATTAAAGGTTATATTGTTGTCTCCGCCGTTATCACCGATCCAATTCTGACCGCCATCAGCTGTATTTTCTACAACCTTAATCTGAAGTGAATCAGCAATCTGAACATTGGTAAATACCTTAGTGTATGTACCGTCGCCGTTATCTGTCATAACATTTTCAGGAGCTTCTTCCGGGCTACCCTTCCATAAAACACCGCAAAGTTCTTCTGAACCTGCTACAACATATGTTGAACCTGCAGGAGCAGGAGCTGTTGTTGGTTCAGCTGTTGTTGGAACAACAGGTGTAACTTTACCTGCCTGAATTTCAGTTTCAACTGAATATTTTGTTGATGTTTCAGCAAGAACGCCATCTCTTACAAGACCCTCTTCCTGAGCCTCGTCTGTTACGCCCTCAGCGTTTGCAAGTGAGAGTGTAAGGTTATCAACTGTGAGGTTTACATCTGTTTCGCCAAGACCAAGTTTCTTGAATACAACTGAAACAAATGGTGTCTTCTGGTTGAAATTGTAAAGCTCAAGGCTTGACATATTACCATAAACCTTGCCTGCTGTTGCAGAGTTTACTACTACACCGTTTGTGTAAGGAGTCATAACACTGTCAAGAGCGAGCATTGTTGGGTCATAAGTAAGGTTGAAGTCTGCGTTAAGAACATTCTTCTCTGACTCAAAGTAATAAGTTACTGTTACATACTCTTCGTCACCTGCAACAACATTAGATGATGCAGGGAATAAGTTAGAAGTAGCATTTACAGTAAGAGCACCAGCAGGAACTTCTTCTGTAGTTTCAGGAACTGTTGTTTCCTCAACTGTTGTTTCAGGAACTGTTGTTTCTGGAACTGTTGTTTCAGGAACTGTTGTTTCAGGAGCTTCTGTTGACTCTGTCGATGGAACAAATGTTGACTCTGTGAGTTTTGTTTCAGCAGAAACAATATATGAAGGATCTACTATTTTATACTCCAGTACGAATGATACCATTGTATCAGGATCAACTCTCATTGTATTAAAGTCCATTTCGCCCTTTGTAAGAACTCTTACATTAAGGTTTACATTTGTTTCAACATTTTCAGGATTACCCTTTACATCTAAAACAATCTTAACAAACGGAACCTTTGCATCAATTGTGTAAAGGCCAAGGTCAGAAGAGTTGGCGTTTACCTTGCCGGGGATACTTGTGTTGATTACAGAACTGCTTGTAATCTGTGGCATAATACCAAGTTTCTTACCTGTTGAATCAAGGTTGTTCTTGTTGTTTACCTCAAATATGTTACTGTCATATGTGAAGTACCATTCGAGGTTTACAAGGTCACAATTTGTACCAAGATAGTAGCATACTGTTACCTGCTTTGTTTCGCTGTTGTATTCTGCTTTTGCTGTTGAGAATACATTAGATGTTGCATTTACTGTAAGAGGTGCTTTCTGAGCAGCAGCTGTTGCCTGTGTAGCAGGAGCAGTTGTTGCTTCTGTTGTAGCAATTTCTGTTGTTTCAGCAGGAGTTGACACTTCAGTTACTGTAACGGTTGCCTTAGCACCGGCCTTTGTAGCATAGTCGAAGTTTGTAAGGTCGAGCTTGAGTGTTACATCAGCAAATTCATAAGGAACATTAACGGTAAGGTTCTCTCCGTTATATGCTGCGTCAAACTCTACGCCTGATTCAGGTGTGAAGTTTTCCGCTGCACTGCCCCAACTGTCAGTCCATCCGCCGTTAGCGGCAAACTTAACCTGATAGTTGTCGAACTTAGTTACATTCTTGAATGTAATCTCATAAACTTTTTCTGAAACTTCTGTCATAGGGTTAGCTGCAGGATCCCAAGCTGCACCGTTTAACCAAGCTGCATCTTCAGGATCGCCGTTACCAACAGCATTGATGCTCTTGATATCGAGATTTGTTACAAACTGAACGCCGTCGCCTGTAACAGTGATTTCTTTAGTAGAAGAATCAAATTTTACTGTTACATCACTTGCAGCAGTTACATTAAATGTAATGTTATTGCCTGTTGCGTCGCCAATCCAGTTCTGTGAACCGTCAGCACCATTTTCTACAACCTTAAGTGTAAGACCTGATGCCGGCTGAACATTGGTAAATACTTTTGTGTAAGTACCGTCGCCATTGTCTGTCATAACATTTGCAGGAGCTTCTTCTGGGCTGCCCTTCCATAAAACGCCGCAAAGTTCTTCTGCGCCGGCAACTACATATGTTGTATCTGCAGCAGAAACTGAAATTGCTGCAAATGACAATGAAGTTACCATAAGCATCAGAGAGACAACAAGGCTTAATGCTTTTTTGAACATTTTCTTTTTCCTCCTTTAATAATAATGCTTCTATAAGCTATTCTATTATATAATATAAACTCCCAAAAAGTCAAATGATTTTGACACTTTGGAGAGTTATTTTTATAAATTTGTGTTATTTTGGTTAATTGCACAAAAACAAGATTGTTTTTTCGGTCATTCGTAACCATTAATATTATGAGATTGCCAGTTCCAAGAGTCACGGCACATATCTTCAAGATTTTTTTCGGCTTTCCAACCGAGAATTTCATATGCTTTTGTCGGATCGGCGTAACATTCTGCTATATCGCCCGCTCTTCTCGGCTTTATATCATAAGGAATTTCAATATTATTAACCTTGCTGAATGCCTTAACAATATCAAGTACGCTGTAGCCTGTACCTGTGCCAAGGTTAAATATCTCTGTGCCCTTGTGCTGTTCGGCATAATCAATAGCTTTTACGTGACCTTTTGCAAGATCCACAACATGGATATAATCTCTTACGCCTGTGCCGTCATGTGTAGGATAGTCATTACCGAACACACCGAGTCTTTTAAGTCTGCCTGCAGCAACCTGTGTAATATAAGGCATAAGGTTGTTTGGAATACCGTTAGGATTTTCGCCGATTCTACCGCTTTCGTGAGCACCGATCGGATTGAAATATCTTAAAAGAACTACGGAAAGGTTGCTGTCAGCCTTTGCTGCGTCTGTAAGAATCTGCTCATTCATAAGCTTTGTCCAACCGTAAGGGTTTGTACAGCCTGTAGGCATTGTTTCAACAAGCGGAACTCTCTTTGGAATACCATATACAGTAGCGGATGAGCTGAATACAAAGTTTGCTACTGAATATTTCTTCATAACCTCAAGCAAAGCAAGCGTTGAATCAAGATTGTTTCTGTAGTAAGCTACAGGAATTTCGCAGCTCTCGCCTACTGCCTTAAGACCTGCAAAGTGAATTACTGCATCAATTTTATTTTCGGCAAAAAGTTTGTCCAAAGCCTCAACATCGCAAACATCAATGTTGTAAAGCGGAATTTTTTTGCCTGTAATCTCCTCTACCCTCTCAATAGCTTTTGGAGAACTGTTTGAAAAATTATCCGCAACTACTACAGTATGGCCTGCATTTATAAGTTCAATACAAGTATGTGTACCAATGTAGCCTGCGCCACCGGTCAGCAAAACATTCATAGTGATTTCCTTTCTATGTATAATGTATATTCGTCAGCACTTTTCAGGTTCAGGATACTCAACACCGAATGTTTCGGCTGTCACCTTTTTCATAACCTGTGCGTCAAGAGGTTTATCTGCAAAGTCAGTATCGCACTCGGCAATCCGGTTTACAACATCCATACCCTCAATTACTTTACCGAATGCTGCATACTGTCCGTCAAGATGAGGAGCATTTTTATGCATAATAAAGAACTGTGAACCTGCAGAGTCAGGCATCATTGAACGAGCCATAGAAAGTACGCCCTCTGTGTGCTTGAGGTTATTTTCAAAGCCGTTAACAGCAAATTCGCCTTTAATTGAGTAACCGGGGCCACCCATACCTGTTCCATCAGGACAACCGCCCTGAATCATAAAACCGTAAATAACTCTGTGAAAAGTAAGTCCGTCATAATAGCCATTATTTACAAGGCTAAGAAAATTATTAACTGTATTTGGCGCAATTTCGGGATAAAGCTCAGCTTTAATGACAGAGCCGTTCTCCATCTCAATAGTAACTACAGGATTTTGTGACATAAAAATCGTCCTTTCATTTTATATTACAAATAAATTTATATACTGCCCTTTGCCTTACATTTTACGCTAAATCACCAAAAATATCAAGTGAATTTTTATACTTAAAAATATTTAATAATAAAATTTAATAGCTTTACTTTTTAATAAAAATATGATACAATAAATAGAAATAGTTATATAGTCTTTTTGTAATATTTTATTAATTTTATGTATTAAGGGATTGAACATTAATATTATCATTGTTCAAGGAGTGTTTTTATTGTCATTATCAGTCCACAAGTCAGCCGAAGATTACCTCGAGGCTATACTTTTAATTAAACAAAAAAGAGGATGCGTTCGTTCTATCGACATAGTAAATCTTCTCGGTTTTTCAAAGCCAAGCGTAAGCGTTGCCATGAAAAAGCTAAGAGAAAACGATTACATTCTTATGGACAGCGAGGGTTATATCACCCTTACCGAAAGCGGAATGAATATTGCGCAGAAAATTCTTGAAAAGCATAATTATATAGCCGAACTTTTAATTTCTCTCGGTGTAAGCGAAGAAACAGCTTATGAAGATTCATGTAAAATCGAGCACGATATAAGCGAAGAGAGTTTTATGGCATTAAAAAAGCTATCGGGAATTTTAGCCGATAAAACAAATAACTGATAAAATAAACAGCAGTCATTATTATGTGGTGACCCCCAAAAGTTAGATTTGAAAGCGTAGTGGCTTTTAGCTGCTACGCTTTTGTTATGCAACTAAGGCATTAATCCTGTACTCAACCGGACTTAACCAGCCGAATTTCTGTTTGATTCTCTTGTTGTTGTAGTAATCAATGTATTTGATAATTGCTTGTTTAAGCTCTTCATAGCTGTAATAAACTTTTCCATAATATATTTCTTGCTTTAATATTCCAAAGAAATTTTCC
>OLIR01000264.1_pt1 | contig 28158 bp, 26 predicted proteins | sample 1609741 | NCBI WGS metagenome assembly OLIR01 (sample SAMEA4350169, study PRJEB24818) | metagenome | biome: human; feature: gut; material: faeces | place: Denmark | collected 2013-09
AGACCAACAATCCAGTCAGTCTCTTGAATTTGTAAAGGAAAATCCATACCCTTCCTTTACACTTACTACTATTAACTTTTAAAGAAGTCTGAGATGGCGGGTATGGAATCTCAGATTACAATTGACGGCATAAAAAAAGAGACATTATGATCACTCATAATGTCTCTTCCAATCTTCTGTTATGTATTCCGATTAATGCACATATGCTGCTGCACCCGGTGCTGCCGGCAATGGGTTTGGAGCATGCTCACCCTTTGGAATAATCACGATCTGAATTGCTTCCAGTCTCTTTGCTAAACCGGATGTACCTGCAATTGAGCCATTTTTTGCCCAGCCGAGCCACCCATAAGTCTGTGCGTGTACACGATAATATACATCATAGTACTGTGCCAGCTGGCCTGTTAACTGAATACGGATTGCCTCCAGACGCTTTCCTTCTCCTCTTGTTCCAGATGCTGCTCCATTATACTTCCAGCCCTGTGACCAGCCATAAGTCTGTACATGCGTTGTATATGCAATACCACCGCTGATATTATTCAACTGTGCATTGTTTACCTTGATCGAGATTGCTTCGAGTCTCTTTCCCTCTCCGCTTGTTCCGGAGATAGAACCATCACTTACCCATTTCTGGTTACCATATGACTGTACATGTGTCATGTAAGAAACTGCACCTGAACCATCGGTTGTCGGGTTCTTACCCATATCTACGAATCCACCACCGATCGTTCCATCAAAGCCCTCGTAATCCGTTGGATAATCTGTCTTTGGCATAATGATAATCTGGATTGCTTCCAGTCTCTTTGCCTGTCCTGCAGTTCCTGCATAAGCACCATTCTTTACCCAGCCAAGCCAGCCATAAGTCTGTGCCTGTACACGATAATAAATATCATACTTGTTCTTGTTTGTACCAGTCAGGCGGATCTGAATTGCCTCCAGACGTTTTGCCTCTCCACTTGTACCAGATGTTTCACCATCTTTTTTCCATGTTTTCTCCCAGCCCTTTGACTGAATATGTGTACGGTACTCAACGCCAACGCCATACCCTGGCTCTACAATGATCTGGATTGCTTCCAGACGTTTTCCTGCTCCGACTGTTCCGGATGTTCTTCCGTTCAAAGTCAATGTTCTCTCCCAGCCTTTTGACTGTACATGGGTTCTATACCCAACATTCGGATAACGCTCACCCTCGCTGTTATACCAGTATGCTTCCGATGTAATGCCATTTGTCATTACAAGTCCGACCAGCATCATGAATGCCATCAGGACGGCTGTCACCCTTTTCCAACATTTTTTGCCTCTCATCCCTTTAAATCCTCCTTTTTTATCCTACGTTTCCATGGTTATTAAAACTATATAGCCAGAAACTATATTTAGTATAACACATGATAATAAATTTGCAATAACTTTGTTTTTTTTACATTCTATTTACAAAACAAAAGAAGGAGCACAAGCAATACCTGCGCTCCTTACCGTCAAAAACAACGTTCTTTATTTCACTGTTAAATTTGGATATCCATCTTTAATCATCGCTTTCAACATTGATTTCATATTATCCTTCGACTCGTTGTATCCATTCTCATATCCATCAATAAGCGTATACAGATATCCCTCAAATACCGAATCGTACTGTGTTGCCTTTGATCCATCAACCTTGACTGCTACATTATACCATGTCTGCAATGGATTTGCACCTCCCAAAATCGGAGTTGCACCCTTTCCATTCGCAATCATCTTCTGAACGGCCGCCTTGTTGTTTACAAAATCCAAGGTCTCGTCCTGAATCTTATACATCACATCGGTATCACAGCAAAGTGTCTTTAATACAAGCGCTGCAAGCTCTTTGTTTGGACACTTATCCGTTACAGAAAGATATGTACCACCCCAATTATAAGCGGAAGGGCCTGCACAGATATTTCTCTTTCCTGCTGTAGCGGAACCACTTTCCTCATCGTTGATTGACCAGTATACAAACCAAGGGCATCCGAAATAGCCAAATACATCCCCTGTGAAATCACGCTGCCAGCCATCAGTCCAAGGATCATTCTTGTTTGTATAACCATTGTCGATCAATTGCATTGCCAGCTCTAAATATTTGTCAACAGCCGGATCAATCGTAACAGTACCATCATTTACCCATGCACTCTTTCGATCTGCCAATGCCGCATTCTGGATTTCCTTTGGTCCGGATACCATCTTATAGCCTGCCTGCTTCATCTTTTCTGCAGTCTGCATAAAGGCATCCCAATCCTTTACATATGTCTGTACCTTTGCCGGATCAGAAGTTCCAAGCACCTTCTGTGCAATATCTGTACGATAGACAAAACATCCCGGTGTTGCCTGCCAGCAAAGTCCTTTTAACTTGCCATTTACGGTTGCATGATCAATTGTGTACTGGAATGCATTGCTATAATCCTTCTTTGTAATACCAATGCTATCCATACTCACAAACATGTCCGAAGACATAAAATATTTTGAAACATCCTCATCCATCGCTACAATCGAAGGAACCTTCTGACCGCCCTTCTGATATGCAGCTTCGATTTCTTTCTTGTATTCATCGCTTGTTCCGCCAAGTCCCAGATTTTCAAATTTTACTTTGTCTGCATACTGTGGATATTTATCTTTAAAATACTCCAGACGTTCTCCCAGCTCTGTGTTCCATGAATATACATAAATGATACTATTATCTACTGGCTCCGGTGTTCCCTGATAAGCCTTGGCATTGGAAGCTGCCGGCAATGCATTTGGAGCATCGCTGCCCTTTTCTACCAGACAGATCTGGATTGCTTCTAATCGTTTTCCAAGTCCTGCTGTACCTGCAGTCTCTCCGTTCTTTGCCCAGCCCATCCAGCCGTATGACTGCGCGTGGACACGATAATATACATCATAATAAGAAGAAATCGTGCCGGTCAACTCAATTCGAATGGCTTCCAGACGTTTTGCCTTTCCACTCGTTCCAGACATCTGACCATCCTTTTTCCATTCTTTCTCCCAGCCAAATGACTGCACGTGTGTCTTATAACGGATACCTCCGGTATAGCCAAGCTTCGATGCATTTAACTTGATATAGATGGCTTCCAGACGCTTCGCCTCTCCGCTTGTTCCGGCAATACTGCCATCGCTTACCCAGTTCTGGTTTCCATAACTCTGCACATGCGTTTTGTATGTTACCACACCATTTGCATCGGATGTATTTGTCTTTGCTGTTCCGACAAATCCACAGCTTTCAGAGCCCTTTAATGACTCTCCGCTTGCATTGTACATGTAGACTGGAGATTCCCATTTCTGAACTATAATAATCTGGATTGCCTCCAGACGCTTCGCCTGTCCTGCTGTACCTGCTGGCTCTCCATTTTTTACCCAGCCCATCCAGCCATAGGTCTGTGCATGTACACGATAATATACATCATATAAATCTGCATTATTACCAGTCAGACGAATCTGAATTGCCTCCAGACGTTTTGACTGTCCACTTGTGCCGGATAACTGTCCATCATGCTTCCAGCCCTGCCAGCCAATGCTCTGCACGTGCGTACGGTATTCAATTCCAATACCATAACCACCGTCTACATGAATCTGAATGGCTTCCAGACGTTTTGCCTTTCCAAACGTACCGGAAGATTGTCCGTCCTTCTTCCAGCTTTTCTCCCATCCAAATGACTGCACATGTGTCTTGTACATAACACTTGGAACAGTTACTTCGATTTCCCCGTCTTCTGTCCATGCAGTTTCTTTCCTCGCTGCTTCGGAGGTGATTCCATTTGTCAGAACCAATCCAAGCACCATGACGAATGACAACAAAAATGCAGTCAGCCGTTTCCAACATTTCATTGCTCTCATATAAAGCCCCCTTTGTTATTTTTTATTGACAAAGCAAAAAAGTCTGCAATTACGCAGACTTTTCCGATATGTGCAAGGAGTTTATATAATCATTGTCACAAACACGTATTACATTCTCCCCTTTTCTCCGTCTACCTTGCCAATACAGTTCCAATTATAAGAAAAAAATATGCATTTTCAATATGTGACAAAAAATGTGACGGTTTTTGTAATTTTTAGCGATAGCATTTTATATAGTTGTGTTTTAAAATATACATAGCATTAAAGTATAGTGAGGAAAATTATGGATACAATACAGGCTTTGATCAAGCACTACATCGAATCAAACGGATATACGGTATATTCTATCTCTCAGCAAAGCGGCCTCAATCGTACAACACTTCAGAAAATCTTATCCGGGCAAAGAAAAATCACAAAAGAAATCTACGAAAAGCTTCTTCCGTTTTTCGCACTTTCGCCGATTGACAAGGAAGAATTAGAACAGGCTTTTTTGATCAATCAGATTGGACCCGAGCGTTTCCAGACACATATGGAAATCAAGCGTATTTTGGAAATGTCCACATCGACGCTCTACCAGACAGACGATTCCCCTTATGATTTGATTGTATCAAATGTCGATACCTGGTCGAACTGTATGTTGATTCAAGGCACCTATCAGATTGTAAACGCAATCTATTCTGTCGCCCTGAAAAATGTGACAACCGAAGATCATCCATTTATATATACATTTGCTGATATGAGTCACCCATACGCGTCTATCTTTTTCAAGCCGCTGTATCATCCGACATTTCAACCACTACATGTAAAGCACTTAATTGAATATCAGAAAACGCTAATCGATGGGGAAAACTATGATAATATTCACAACATCCAGATCCTAACAAATCTGCTGCCATCATTTGCCGCATTTCCTGGCACATTTGAAGTGCACTATTATTACTCTGCGCGAAATCGTTTTAAACAGCAGGCAACCGCATTTCCATATTATGTCATCACGAATACACATGTAATCCTGCTGTCTCCAACCTACGAGACAGCCATGATATTGAGCGACAAAGCAATTCACGAGTATTATCTGCACAACTACGAGCAGCTTCTTGCCCGGTCCAACATCCTGACCTCCGGCGCACAGACACCGCTTGACCTGTTAAATGTATTAAATGGAGTAGATCCGGCATTAAACTATCCAATCTGCCTGAATATCCAGCCCACCATCGAGAAATATCTCACGCCGGAAATGATTGACAAATACATGTTGGAATCCCCTTACAAGGATGTCATCCGCGCCAAATTATTAGAACGGATCGGTCAGCTTACGAAGGAAAGCCATACGATTCTCTTCACGCTGGAAGGCTTAAAATTATTTACCGCGGAAGGAAAAAATGTGAATTTCCCGGATACGCTCGCTGCCCGCTTTGATATCGAAGACCGTATTTATATTCTCCGCAAATTTATAGAGGCAAACCAAAATGATACAGACTATCATTTTCTGCTATTAGATCCTTCCAAAATACATACGTCTCTGAATATTTCCATCGCGTTTACACCACCATCCATGACGTTCCTGATGCTGGTACGAAACGATGGGAATTCCATGATTCTTCCACTGGAAGAGCACACACTTTGCAGCAGTATCATGGACTTCATCCAGACGCTGCCAGAATACGGATATGTGTGCAGCGTAGAACAGACGAACCGATTTCTTCAGGAAGAAATCGAGCAATTAAAAAAGCAGCTATAAGCGGCTGCAAGTCAGATATCAAAAAAGAGGGTAAGCTGCCCTCTTTTTTCATCTACCACAAATCTTCCCGATTTCGAATGGAATCTGCCTCCGTGATCTGCCGGATTACCTTACACGGATTTCCAACCGCCAGGGAATGTGGCGGAATATCCTTTGTCACCACACTGCCTGCACCGATCACACAGCCTTCGCCGATCGTCACACCACCGGTCACAACGACATTGCTTGCAAGCCAGCAGTTATCTCCGATCGTAATTGGCTTTGCGTACTCATCATCGTATGCCGTGCCATCCTGCCTGAACTTGATGTTACGCTCCTGATAGCGAAACGGATGCATCGGTGTCACAAGCGATACATTCGGTCCGATGAAGACGTTATTGCCGATATGCACCGGACAGGTATCTAACACCGTGAAATTAAAGTTTGCAAACGTATTTTCACCGATTGTCGTAAATTCCCCATAGTCAAAATAGATCGGTCCCTGCAGATACACGCCCTTCGCGCAATCAGGGATCAGGTCACGCATTATCTGCTCCCGCGCTTTCTCCTCGGTGTCTGCAGTCTGGTTATAGGTCTGACACAGCTTATGTGCCTTTGTACGGATGGCAAGTAACGTCTCGTCCGATGAATCGTAGATCTTGCCTGCCAGCATCTTTTCCTGTTCTGTCATGTCTTGCACCTCTTTCTTAGTTCATAGTACATTCCTTATCTTTTCTTAAACGATGTTTTACGAATCCAACCAGATACATATTTCCTATTGCCAAAGCAAACGTACCAAGCCAAAAGCCAAGCACCTTTGTCAACATATCAACATCAGGGAAGAATCTCTCAATTACTCTCAACACTGCTATATGCCATACATATAACGGCATACTAAGCCTGCCCAGGCATGAGAAAAATCGACAGGACATATCCGGCACCATGCTCTGACCGGAAAATATAATCGTCACACTTACCACAAAGCACAACAGATTTCCACGCAGAAACTTAAAATGCGGGTAACAGGTCACAATTGGAAACACATATGTGATTACTTCCAGCACTGACAGCCACACCCTGCATGTTCGATTTAATGAAATCCCTCTTAACCAATCCGCCAACAACGCTATAGTCGCGCCCAGACACAGACCCGCAAATGTTCGTACCAATCGATTTGGAAACTCATGTGCACCATAATCATATGTATGAAGATAATAAAAAAGTGCTACATAAAAACAAATCATGCCAGATAACCGGCGATTCCGCATCATCAACAACAGGCAGAAAAACGGGAATACCAGACACATCGCTGATAAAAACCACATTGTAAACAACAACGATCCCTCCGGTGCAGCCTCAGACAGATATAGCATCTCAAACGGCATATTTTCAAATGACCGTATGAAGTTTCCAAATGCACCTTCTCCTATATAATGCCAATTCATAGCAATATATGTAATCAATATCGCTCCCGTAGTATACGGGAGAAACTGTACAAACTTCTTTCCCGTATACTCAACCGCTATTTTCACAGCTTCAAAGTGTTCCTGTGGTTCCTGTTTCTCGAAATGTCTCATTGTAAAATATCCGGTTATTATATAAAAGAACTCTACAAAAAACCAGCTTAGTTGAAATGGTCGGTCCTGATAGCCAAAATGTGCATTCATGATCAGCACAGCCCCCAGAAAACGCATAAGCTCTATTTTCCCGATTCTCATATTTATCTCCCATCAAAAAAACATTTTAATTTATTATGTATATTAGTATAGAATCCGTCAAAAAACAACCGCCTTTCCGTGCGTTTTTTATTATTCATTTTACATTTTGGCAGTTATACTGTATAGTAGATTTTAGATTTTTCATTTTCTGCATAGTTCGTGCGGAATAATTTTCAAAATATTCAGAGAGAGAGAAATTATATGAGCAAACGTGAATCTTTTACTAACCGTCTCGGTTTCATCCTCGCCTGCATCGGCTCTGCCGTCGGCATGGGCAATATCTGGATGTTCCCGACACGTGTATCCCTCTATGGTGGCGGATCGTATCTGATCCCATACTTTATCTTTGTCGTTTTGATTGCATCGACCGGTGTCATCGGGGAAATGAGCTTCGGACGAGGCACACGATCCGGTCCGATCGATGCCTTTGGTGCCGCCTGTGAATCCCGCGACAGACGTAAGGTCGGCGAAACACTTGGTTTTATCCCGGTGCTTGGTTCTCTTGCGATGGCGATTGGGTATACCGTTGTCATGGGATGGATTCTGAAATACATGATCGGAACATTTACCGGAAGCACACTTGCCCCGAATAGTATCGATTCCTTCGCCGCATCGTTTGGTGGAATGGCTTCTGCCTTCGGCAACAATCTGTGGCAGATCATCGCACTTGTAGTTGCTGTTATAATCCTGATGTTCGGTGTCGGAAATGGTATCGAGAAGGCAAATAAGATCATGATGCCGGTGTTCTTCCTGTTGTTTTTGATCCTTGCAATCTACACCGCATGCCAGCCGGGCGCCATCGACGGCTATAAGTATATCTTCCGCGTCGAGCCTTCTGCTCTGGCAAAGCCGGAGACATGGATCTTCGCTTTGGGGCAGGCATTTTTCTCCCTGTCTGTTGCCGGAAACGGAACGTTAATCTATGGTTCGTATCTGCCGGACAACGAGGATATTCCTGCTTCCGCTGGTCGTGTTGCCTTATTCGATACCATCGCCGCGATGCTTGCAGCACTTGTTATTATCCCGGCGATGGCGACAACCGGTGCACAGCTTGACCAGGGAGGTCCCGGACTGATGTTTATCTTCCTTCCTAGCTTATTTAAGTCTATGCCAGGCGGACACATCGTGGCGATCATCTTCTTCGTGGCAGTCTTCTTCGCAGGACTTTCGTCTCTGCTTAACTTATACGAAGCACCAATCGCAACGGTACAGGAGAAGCTTCATTTAAACCGCAAACTTTCCTGTCTAGTCATCGGTGTGATCGGTGTGATCGTGTCCATCTGTATTCAGGGAATCGTATCCGACTGGATGGATGTTCTGTCCATCTACATCTGCCCGCTTGGTGCAGGTCTCGCCGGTATCATGTTCTTCTGGGTATACGGTAAGAACTATGTCGAAGAGCAGGTCAACCTTGGCCGCGACAAAAAATTTACAGACAAGTATGTACCTGTCTGTAAATATCTGTACTGCCCGATCTGTATCCTTGTGCTGATCCTTGGTATCGCACTGGGTGGGATTGGGTAATGATTCGTAGATTCACTATTCTGCTTCCATCGCAAGCTCAGTCTGTCGTGTGAGTTCTGCATCACTGATAATTGTAATTCGTCCCTCGTCGTACTGCTCCTGTACCCAGTCGTACACACGGCGCACGAGGGGCGATTTTTTATCGACTGGCGACATGCCCTTCTTCTTGCGGTACTGGTTGATCCAGTAGCCGACACCGGCGATGCCGGATGTGGAGTTTACTGATACCTTTGGTGGGCGGTCGAGCAGCGTGTCGGTGTCGAAGATATTGTAAATCTCATGATTTTTGAGCATACCATCGGCATGGATACCCGCTCTTGTCAGGTTGAAGTTCTCGCCGACAAACGGTGTCATCGGTGGAATCTCATAACCGGTTTCTTTGCTGATATAGTCCGCAATCTCTGTGATCACTTTCGTATTCATCCCATTTAAGTGTCCGCGCAGGGATGCATATTCAAATACCATCGCTTCGAGCGGTACATTTCCGGTACGTTCCCCGATGCCGAGCAACGAACAGTTGACAGCACTTGCACCATACATCCAGGCAGTCGTCGCATTTACAACACCTTTGTAAAAATCGTTATGACCATGCCACTCCAGCATCTCGGATGGCACACCGGAATAATGCTGCAATCCATAGATGATACCGGACACGCTTCGTGGTAAAGATGCGCCCGGATACGGCACGCCAAATCCCATCGTGTCACAGGCGCGGATCTTGATCGGCACGCCGCTTTGCTCGGACATTTCCATCAGACGGTTTGCAAACGGAACGACAAATCCATAGAAATCCGCACGTGTAATATCCTCAAAATGGCATCTTGGGCGAAGTCCTGCTTCGATACAGTCTGACACGATCCCAAGGTACTTGTCTAATGCCTGCTTTCTTGTCAGCCCCATCTTGTGAAAGATATGGTAATCCGAACAGCTCACAAGCACGCCCGTCTCCTTGACTCCAATGGATTTCACCATCTCGAAATCTTTCTTGTTCGCACGAATCCATGTCGTGATCTCCGGGAACTCATAGCCTAACTCCATACATTTCTCAAGTGCCTTGCGGTCCTTCTCCGAATACACAAAGAACTCGGTCTGACGAATCATGCCGTTCGGACCACCAAGCTCATGCAAGAGCTTATAGATATGCACCATCTGCTCCATTGTGTACGGAGCACGCGACTGCTGTCCGTCACGAAATGTCGTATCCGTGATGAAGATATCTTCCGGCATCTTTTCAGGCACCCGGCGATAATTAAATGCAATCTTCGGCGTCTCCGTATACGGGAACATCTCGCGGAAAAGCTCCGGCGATTCCACGTCCTGTAACTGATAGCTGTATGGGTCTAATTCCAATTTGTTCGTCTTGTTGCTTAGTCTGATTTCCTGCATATGCCGTCCTCCATCCTTCGGATGTTTCATCCAATTTTGTTGCACTCATTATAAACACATGCTATATTATATGTAAAATAGATAATTTTGATAGTAATAATCGAATTTGCGAATAATAGGAGATTTTTATGGATATCGAAGCATTAAATACGTTCCTGACACTTGCCAATACGAAGAACTATACGCGCACTGCCGCACAGCTTTTTGTCGCGCAGTCCACCGTGACAAACCGTATTCACGAACTGGAAAAAGAGTTGAATATCGCACTCTTCACGCGCAACAACCGCAGCGTCGAGCTGACAGTGGAAGGGGAACAGTTCAAGGACTATGCCGAAAAGGTCATCACACTGACGAATGCGTCACTCTCCGAAATCAGTTCCTTACACAAATACGCAAACCACCTGCGCATCGGTTGCTCTGATTCGATCTACGAAGGACATCTGGCGCCGATCATCTTAGAGCATCAAAGACAGTTTCCAAACGACGCCCTGAAGATCACGATTGGTCTTTCCAACCTGCTGATGGAGCAATTGCAGAACGATATCTTCGATGTGATCTTCACCTATCTTCCTATGAAAAAATCATCCTATCACTGCGAGGTCTACAAGCAGGATAAGATGATTTTAGTGACTGATTATTATAATACGATGTATGCACGCGGTATCACGAAGCAGGCGTTGATTGCCGAGAATTATCTGATGTGCAATTTCGCCCTGCAGGATGTCGGACAGTTCATCCGAAACTTATTTCCGCGCTACCATCAGTTTTCACTGGAAATCGATGACTGTTCCAAGATCATTCCTTTTTTGCTCGGCTCGGAAAGCTATACGTTCCTGCCCGCGGATACAGCTCGTCCATTCTTAGAAGCGGGCAAGCTCCGCGTCATTCCATTACTGGACTTGGAAACACCGGTCATCAACAGTTACATGATCTGCAAGAACAGTAAGCGGGAATTGTGCCAGTCGATTTTTATGTAATTTCATGTCACCACGCGGCAGCGTGCCTCATTTATTGGAGAGTTTTCCCCTTTCCGCTACTTTCTCCCCAACCTGCTTGCTTCTCAAAAGCTTCCGGTTGGGGAGTTTTGCGCCATTTCACATTTTCTCCCCAACCCGCATTGATTGATTGCAAGCTTTTATGGTAGAATAGATAAACTACAAACTAAATTAGACAGGTATGGTACATTTATGAAAAAAGAACAAACTAGAACATCGTTCAAAAGCCGCTGGGGATTTATTCTTGCATCGGTCGGTTCCGCAGTCGGCATGGCAAATGTCTGGGGATTTCCAAATAAAATGGGAAGCAATGGCGGTGGCGCCTTCCTTCTTATCTATTTATTGTTTATATTTTTGTTTAGCTACGTCGGACTTCCGGCGGAGTTTGCGATTGGACGCTGGTCACACACAGGAACACTCGGGTCCTATGAAAATGCATGGCGTTCGCGAAACGAAAAACTCGCCCCTGCCGGGCGCGCACTTGGCTGGCTGCCACTTGCAGGTTCCCTGTGCATCGCAATCGGCTATTCGATCATCGTTGCTTATGTATTAAAAGCATTTGTTGACTCTGCTTCCGGACTATTGATGCAGGTCAACACTTCCGAATGGTTCGAATCGTTCTCCATGACGGATTTCTCGGTTGTACCATTCCATATAATTGTTATCATTGGTACTTTGCTTACATTGTTGCTTGGTGCCAGCAGCATCGAGAAGAGCAACAAAGTAATGATGCCGCTTTTCTTCCTGATCTTCGTCGTACTTGCTGTGCGCGTGGCTCTGCTGCCCGGTTCTGCAAGCGGATATGAATTTATGTTTATTCCAAGATGGGAAGCCTTGAAAGATCCAACCGTCTGGATCACTGCCATGGGGCAGGCGTTCTTCTCCCTGTCCGTAACCGGAAGTGGTATGATTGCGTATGGATCCTACTTAGACCGGAAAGAAGACGTCATCGCAGTATCGAGACATACCGCGATTTTCGATACGATTGCAGCTTTGGTTGCCGCGCTTGTGATCATCCCGGCATGCTTCTCTTATGATGTCAGTGTGGACGCAGGGCCAAGCCTGCTCTTTATCACATTGCCATCGATCCTGCAGGATATTCCGCTTGGACAGGTCTTTGCGATCATCCTGTATGCGGCAATGATCTTCGCCGGTGTAAGTTCCCTGCAGAACATGTTTGAAGCGGTTGCCGAATCCCTTCTGCATCGCTTCCCGAAGCTGCGCCGTACTGTTGCACTCGGCATTATCTGTGTGATCTGCCTTGGTGCCGGAATCGGTATGGAAGCCATCACCCGCTGGGGAATCTGGATGGACCTCGTCTCTATCTACATCATCCCGATCGGCGCAACACTTGGTGCAATTTCCTGGTTCTGGATTATGAAGAAAAGTGATTTATTTGCAGCGATCAATGAAGGTGGCAGGAAGCCACGCGGAAAGCTGTGGTATTTCCTTGGGCGATACCTGTATGTGCCAATCGCAATCATTCTATGTGTGATTGCACTCGCAATGAAAGTGGCATTCTAAATGAACCGAGCAGGCTGACACCTACTCGATATACAAACATTGTCATCCCGCCTATCAGCTTGATGAACATTGATCCTCTTATAGAAGTCTGTGCAAGCACAATTTCTGCATAAACCCTTATTGCATAAAAAACGGATGATTGAACAATGTCAACCATCCGTTTTCTGTTTCCACCAGCTTACGCCATGCCATTTGCGGTTTTATATTTGTAGATCATTTCCGCATGGTTCTGCTCTTCGATCTGGATATCGGCCAACAGTTTCCGAAGTGCGGTATTCGCAAATGCAAACACATCGGTATTATATTCGCCGGACACCAGCTTCTCTGTTCCGATACAATCCGTTGCCAGAAATGCATCATGCTTTTTATCCTCAGAATTATCCAATGTACCATACGTTACCTTCGGCTCGTAGTCTTTTCCCTGCGTATCGTTGCAATCGCATGCCGGAACAGAACCATCTAACACTTGCTGTAATGTATCGTAATGTTTCTGCTCTTCCTTCTGAATTGTCTCAAACAGACTTTTCAACTCCGGATCTTTCGCCTGCGCTGCGTATTTTCCATACTTTTCCACACAGCTCTGCTCCTGCGTCTGCAAATCCTGAATCAGGGTACGTTCTTTTTCTTTTAATTCCATTGCTTTGACTCCTTTGATTTCGTCTTATTTTTATCGCAATGGTATTATTGACAGATCTGTTTGGTTTTATGCCTTTGTCTGCATCAGACTACAAAACAAGCTGAAATCCATAGCAATTTTTTGCAAATCCATAATGTTCGTAAAAGCCATGTGCCTCCACGCGTGGCAATCCGGAATCCAATATCAATGCTTTACAATCTTTCTCTTTTGATTTTTCTTTTAAATAATCCAATAAAAATGTTCCATACCCTTTTCCACGATCTTCTTTGTTCGTGATCAGACTTGCCACATAACAGGTACACCCTGTCATCCAAAATGTTTCAAAATAACTACCATGACACAATCCATGATAATTTCCTGCGTCATCTAATGCAAAAAACACAAAACTATTTGCATCTGCATAAGCAGTCACACTCCTCTTTTACTGATATTTTCCCTAACTTATATCATCTTCCAAGGATATGCAACAGACATTCTACAGAATCTTTCAAATAAAAATATAAAGGCACTTTCGTTTTTATATTTAATCAAAAGTGCCTTTATTCGTTCTTTTGTAATTAGAAATTGACGCCGTTCCAGCCCCAGTTTGCAACTGCCTGATACTTCACATACACATGATCCGGTGCAATTCCAAGCACATCCTCAAATATCTTGCAGATCTCGCCAGTCAGCTTGGAGAACGCGGACGGATTCTCGCTTCCATACACACTTACCTCCACCATCGCCATCGGCTGATCCTTTGATCCCCGGAAATACAACTTATACTCTGGCTCAAAGCCAACCATAAGCCAGCTCTCTGACTTTCCCGGAATGGCTGTAATCGCCTGTCCCAGTCTTGACTTGATTTCCTGCTCCTGCGCCTCATTCAGTGCTACGCTGATTTTTGAATTGATAAATGGCATTTGTTTGTCCTCCTCTTATTCGTCCTCATCCGGTATACCCGTATGAAGAAATTCGTTCCACTTCTTATTGATTTCTTCCAGTTCCTTCTTCTCCATGATTCGGTTCCGATCATCCAGAATCGCCAGCATCTCATCCGCCACATCCTCCAATCTTGGATTCGAATACCGATACAGATATCCCATCATCCGTGTCGCCGTAAAGTCCGTATTCAGATTCTTCGTCACAATGTCTGCAAATTCCTCTGGATATCCAAGGCGAAGCATGATGTTATAAAGTTGTATGCTTTGTGGAGATTTTGGTTTCATTGTATGTTATAGTCCTTTCCGTACTTTGTCAATTAGTTTGTTGCTATATTAACTTTTCCTTCCACTCCGCTTCCTTAAATCCAACCAGCACCTTATCTTCATCCACAACCAATGGTCGTTTCACCAGCATACCATTCGTCGCAAGCAGCTTGATCTGTTCTTCCTCACTCATCTCCGGAAGCTTATCCTTCAACTTCATTTCCTTATAAAGCATACCACTTGTGTTGAAGAACTTCTTGAGCGGTAATCCGCTTCTCTCATACCACATTCTTAACTCATCCTCCAAAGGATTTTCCTCGACGATATGACGCTCAGTATATTCGATCTTATTTTCATCTAACCACTTCTTTGCCTTCTGGCATGTAGAACATTTGGGGTAACATATAAACTCCATTGTGCATCTCCTTTTCTATGTACATACCCATAACTTCTCAGTCCCTAACATCTTTTCACACTTCATTCTATCAACTTTATACTATTTCACAAACCGCAGCTTTCCTTTACTTTCCCAGATAACCTCATTCACCTGGTATGGCGTCTCACCATCCATATGTATCCACTGCGGTGTCTCCGTCACCAGACGCATCTTCTTACACCTGTGATTCGTAATGTCCTTAAACAACAAATGTTTTTTGAAATAAACAAGCACAACTGCAAGAAGAAGCTTCAGCCTTGACATGCCTTTCACAAGGCAGACATCCAATCTTCCATCTGTCGGATCTGCGTTTGGGCAAAATGGGATTCCACCACCTTCATACATATGATTCATCCCAACGACGAAGAACAGCTCCGGAAGCTTCATCACAGGCGCATCGTCCATGTATAATTTTGCGCGTACCGTTTTCTTTGCAAATATCTGCTTAACGCCGATCAGAACGTACACCAATTTGCCAAGATGGATCTTATTTAATACCGCCTTCAAACGGCTCCGGCTGACCTCTTCACAGATATTCGCGTCGTAGCCAACGCCGGAACTAATTAAGAATCGTTTTGCGTCGCTTCCCGGATGGTTCGTTGTCACCTCTCCATAATCAAGCGCAATTTCTTCCGGCTGTTCAAGCAGATGCGTAATTGCACGTTCCACATTCTTTTCCAAATGCATATTTCTGGCAAAATCATTTCCGGAACCAGTCTGAATACACGATAACGTCGTGTGTTCAAAATCCTGAATTCCATTTAAGACTTCGTTTAGCGTTCCATCGCCGCCAATCACCAAAATATTGATATCTTCCTCATTTTCCCGAACTACTTCCTTACGTTGATCCATAACAGCCGTTTCGTTTAAAGCCATGTTCCTTCCTGCTGTAAGTTTCCCTGCAACCATCGTTGCTTCTCCCGGCTTCCGCAGTATATACACCTTATACGCCACGTTTCTTCGGTCTAATATGTCTTTTATCTCCCTCCATGCATCCATTCCTTTTCCAGAAGATGAGGTCGGATTTACGATTATATGGTACATTCTTGTTATCCTTTCCACACGCCGCTATCTCTCGATAGCAGGCGCATCTTCATACAGCTGATACTGCAGCTTCGTGCGTGCTCCACGGTAGTCGTTTTGCACAACCAATGTGTAACGGGCTCCTTGGAAGGCAACATAGTTCCTGCCATCCCTCGCAAAGAACGATACCAGCACCCGCTCCTGCCAGATCTCCTCTGACAGTTGCTTCTGCAAAACCCGCTCCACAAAACGGATTGCAATATCCTCAAAGCTGTACTGGCGCTCCCGCTTATTCTCCACATAGTAGAGATACAGCTTCTGGACATAACACTCGGACACAGCTTCCATCTGCTTGAAGTAGCTGCCGAGCATCATATAAACTGCATAATTAAATGCATTCTGGTTATTTGTTGCCTTATCGATTGTAGTTGTTGTATTCATCATACATACCTCCTTGAATAAAAACAATAGATTTTTTGATAAAAATAGGCAGACTTGTAGAACTGTCTATCTTCGTCCACAATCTGCCTTCTTCGTTCTATTTAGTTTCATTCAAGAAAATACTCTGATTTTCCGAAGCTGTTGTTAGTATAACGCATTCCGTTTAGATATACAAGACTTATTTCACCATTACAGTTAAACTCATAGTTCAATTACCTATACCTAATAGGTTTTATTTGCGCCAACCAACGTCATGATACCATTTATTACCAACAGCACACCCGTTGCAATAAATGCCCACGCAATCGTTCCACTCTGATTAAAGAGCAGACATGCTCCGGCAACAACCATCAGTCCCGGTTTAAAATACTCCTGAAACCGTTCTCCCACAGTCAGATTTACAGGCATCGTTTTCTTGATTGACGATATCTGTAACAGTCCCATCAGAATGATTCCTGCTGCCAGAATATAGAATGCAAGACTTGCAAATACCCAGCCAAATACCAAAATACAGATTCCGGCAACTGACTTCACAATTCCATAATTTACGAGTCCTGCCACAAAATCCATAATGGCTCCAACAATTACAAATACTGCCAGAAGCGTAATGGCTGCGGTAATAATTTTTCCTTTCATAACAATTAGCAAAATTCCAAGCAATATGGATCCCAAAGCTGACGCTACGTTTTCTTTCTGGTTCATATGTTGTTCCTCCTTATCAATTATCTCCTATAATAACTCATCCAACAGCTTACTTCATATCTGCCTCAAATGCAACGGACAATTATGAATCTCTGTATGATATAAGCCATTCAACCAGATCTTCATACCCGATTGCCCGGCTGTAATAAGCGCCCTGGAATACATCACACCCCAATGCTTTCAGCTTCTCTAACTGTTCTTTTGACTCCACCCATTCTGCAATCGTTGTAAAATGAATCGACTCCCCAAGCTTGGTGATCGAACCGATGATTTCCGCATTGGTTTCGTTTTCAAGCACATTCCGCGTCAAAGATCCATCCAGTTTCACGACTGCAAAAAATCCCGTCTGCAAGTAGAGCAGGGAGGTATGCCCCATCCCAAAATCATCAATCAAAAACCGGTGTCCGTGTGCTTTCAATTCTTCTATTTTATGTACCACATCCTCTGTCGAAGATATCGCGTCCTGCTCAGTGATTTCAAGACACAACTGGCTACAGGAAATTCCATGTGTCTTCACGCTGTTTTCCACCGCTTCCACCAATCCATCCCACTGCAGTGACGCATTGGTCAGATTGACAGAGATATCAAAGCTTTCGTCTACATAATCAGTCAGTCTGGCTCTCGCCGCTGCCGCTTCATCTAAGATTGCTGCATCAAGCGCATGCATAATTCCAAGTTCTTTTGCAAGCTGAATGATAAGTGGTGGGTAAATATTTCCAAACACGGGATGATTCCACCGAATCAAAGCCTCCGCACCAGAACAATGCCCATTCTTGTCCACCTGTGGCTGATACATCAGAAACAGACTGTGATTTTCAATTGCCTCCTTCAATTCGCCGGCCAGCAGCCGTGCCGTATTTCCACATACATCTTCCCGTTTTGTAAATGCGAACAGAACTCCACTTTCTTCCTGCTTTTTGTATTCTTCTACCAATTGGTTCACATTCTGTATCATCTGCTGCCGGCGCTGCATTTCAAACATCCGGATAAACGGACGATATACAAACACGCCGATCACAATACATATAAGCTGAAGCACTACTCCTTTCCACGAACCAGTTGCCTGATATCCACTCAGAAGAACTGGCGTTGTCCACTCCACCGATGCTACCACATGTGGAACAATGTCAAAATACATTGCCGCATATGTAATCAGGAAATTCAGGATCGGAACTACCAAAAATGGTACAATAAAGATCGGATTCAAAATGACCGGAACTCCAAACAACGCAATCTCACTGATATTAAACAAAACTGCCGGTGCCGCCATACCCGCAACATTCCGCAGACTCTTCGTCTTCGCAAACAGCAAAACCGCGATTACAAGGCAGATCATCACGCCGGTTCCCCCCATGATTACGAACACATCCTGAAAAGACTTGCTGAATATACCAACAGATACATCTGAGAAATTCTGTTTGATCACAACATCTAATACATTGTTTCCATGCACCCCAAAAAACCAAAATACATGTGTCTCCACAATGATTAAGATTCCAGACCAGAAATTATTATCAATCGAACCAAACAGACGATTTACTCCAAGCTCAAACAATTCCTGTACTCCATTTACCCCGCTCGTCACATATAGTACCTGATGAAACAAGTTAAACACGAATAATATCCCCAAAGTACAGCCAATTCCATTGATTGCATGCATATAACCACTGTCAGTATCTATTTCCTTGTTTCTCACTGACATAAAATTTATATCCTTTAATTTGAAATACAAAAATCCTGCACCAAGGGATACAAACAGTGCAGTGAATGTATTCATATTGCTAAATGCCTTTATCGAAAAACTCCCATATTGGATTCCTGCACATCCGGCAAAACTGGCAAGCGTAACAACCGCCAGTACAATCGCATCCCCCGGCTCCACAAATCCACTTTTCTTTCTGGATTTGATCAGCGCATAGCTGACACTCGTCGTCACTGCAAGCAAAACCGCAAAAATATCATTTACACCATGATATATAAATTGCAGCATATCCATAACATGACCTGACCAGATATGTGCAATAAAATCCTGATAGCCTGCTATCGGCAGACTCATGATCATCAATGCGCCATAGCCAACAACAAGCAGGGGAATAAGCATAATCATCCCCTTGCGGATCGCACCAAAGGCACAGCTTTTTTCTATCTTATTCGTTGCTTTTAATACTCTGTTTTCCATTTTTTTCATTCGTATATTTCCTCAATTCATAATACTTTATTATAACATGGATACAGCACAAGCTCAACCACATCTGAACTTTCCTATTTACCAATTCTTTCACATTCACCCCAGGAGAAAATACATTATCTGTAATTACATTTATAACAATACTATGCTATAATAAAGTTTACGACAGATGTATTTACAGACACCTTATAAAAACGAATGAAACTGATGAGCAACAGATTGCCACGGATATATATTCCACGAAGGAGAAAAATTATGAATTACGGCGGATCTGTTTTTAAGGAAAAGGCGAACCGGAGAGCCAGACGGATCTGGATTATTTTCGTAGCATTACTTTCTGCCAACTATGGTGCTGATGTAGCAAACCATCTACGTGGCACTTCTTATTATATTGTTTTTTTAGTTCTCTGCTGGCTTCCGATTATCTCGGGCGAGATTCTGCTTCGTGTAAAGGGCTTTGACACCGACCAATACAAGTTTAATCTGGTCATTGGGTATGGTATTTTCTATACATTTGTGGTATGCACGACAGAATCACCGATTGCATTCACGTATATCCTGCCCGTGACCAGTCTTCTGGTTCTCTATAAGAGTATCCGATTCATGGTAAGCTGCGGAATCGCAAACTCCCTGATTATCGTCGGAGGTGCTGCCTATCGTATCTCACAGGGATTCAACTCCGCCTCCGATATGAAGAATTATCAGCTCGAGCTCGCCTGTATCATACTCTGCTATATCTGCTATGTCATGTCCATCAGGCACCTGATTGAGTCTGACGGTGCCATGACAGACAGCATCAAGGCAGACCTTCATCGTGTTGTCACGACTGTGGAACAGGTAAAGCAGGCATGTAACACGATCACAAACGGCATTACCGTTGTCCGTGAGCTTGCATCCGAGAATACACATGGTGCCACGATTGTTGTAGACAGCCTGAACCGGCTCAGCGATCATAACTCTGACTTGCAGAGCAGTACAACCTCGTCGAACGAAATGACGTCCGACATACACGCACAGGTCAACCATGTGGCGGAGATGATTGAGCAGATGGTCTCACTTACGAGCACTTCGGTGCAGCACGCGAAGGTAAGCTCCGAGGATCTGGCAGATCTTGTAACAACGACGAACACGATGGCTTCGCTCTCCGGGGAGATCGAGCAGACATTGCAGAATTTCAAATCTGAATTCGCCATGGTGAAGAACGAAACCGGTGTCATCGAGAATATCACATCCCAGACGAATCTTCTTGCATTAAATGCATCGATTGAAGCTGCCCGCGTCGGCGAATCCGGAAAGGGATTTGCAGTCGTAGCCGATCAGATCCGTACATTAAGTGAGGAAACCAAGTCCTCTTCCAATCAGATTCGGCAGGCTCTCGAGCATCTTGAAGAGACTTCTGAGCGGATGACCGCTTCGATGGAAGAAACCCTGAAGCTGATCCAGCTCACATTGACCAAGGTCACGCAGACCGGTAAGAGTATGACGGAAATCGCTTCCGATACGAATAAGATCGGTGAGAATATTCAGGTCATCGACCACGCCATGAAGGAAGTCGAGGCTTCCAACATCCATCTTGTGGACAATCTGAATCAGGTAACGGATATCGTCGGCGACATGACAACCTGCATCAGCGACTCCAACGAGATCAACAACCGCATGCTCAGCAAATACGATGAATCAGCCAACAGCATCAACTCCATTGAGACCGTCATCGAATCCCTCATGTGCGAGCTTGGAATCGGTGGTTTCATGGGAACCGAAGATGTACAGCCTGGCATGAAACTGAGTGTGGCACTGAAGGACGGAAAGAACTATTACGGCGAGGTACTGACACGTGAGAACAATACGTTATCAATCACCCTTGCAAATGCACCGAAGCTTACGGAGGTGACAGAATGTAAGCTGCAAGTAACTGTCGGCAACGTGCTTTACTGCTGGGATCCGGCTAAGATTGTCCATACCGCGCAAGAAGCGGCTTCCCACTTCACGATTCAGATTGAATCCCGTCCGAAGATTAACAACCGCCGGAAATACCCTCGTCTGGATATCTCCAATGCCTGCACGATTACTCTGGCAGATGGCACAACAACCATGGAAGGCAAGCTCGATAACTTAAGTGCAAACGGCTTTGCGTTCCTGACACATGACAACTACTTTGCTACCCATAAGGGCGTCGACATCCGTGTGAAAATTCACAACTTTGACCTGCCTCAGCACGACGTATTGGAAGGACGTGTTATCCGCTGCTCTGATAACGAGGGGCTTTACATCGTCGGCTGCCAGATGCCGGGAGATGATTTCTTTATTCGGGATTATGTGAAAGGGAAGTTGTAGAGGAAAATTAAGTTAAACTACTTTTCAGTGTTCTAATTGAGAGAAAAGACCCAACGTGGTAGTTCAGGATTAATTTAATGAATGTCCCTAAGGCTTTGCCTATCCTATAGCAGATTGGATAGGCATTTTTATTTCGTTTTCACTTTAAGTAACGCTAAGCAAGCATTACCTCGGCATTCAACATCCTGTCACGGGGTCTTACCTTAGACAAATATCTGATATAAGACTACGTCTTTTCTGCAAGGCTATATAAATTTGTATTTATACTATAATATTCAGCTTTAATCGGTTGCATCACATAATATTATTATAATTTGACTAACTCAATTTTCCAGACACCGTCTGGATTTTTTCATGGGACTGATACCCCGTCGCATGTTATAAAGATTTGCACTCGAAAGACCTTTGCCAAACTCCTTAGTCAGTTCTTTGGAAAGCTCTTCCAAGGTCTGTTTGCCGTAATCTGCTCGTTCCAGCATAGCCTGCTCATACTCACAAATGATACGACCAGTGTTCCAGTAGGTGTTCAGCGATTCGTTGTTTACCTGTCAGACCATACTATTACGGGCGGTGTCCAAAATCGACCTTATTTCTTTGACAACAGGAACGATTGCCGATTTTTCTGTTAAGTTAGTGTTTCCATAGTGGCATCCCTCCGTAATTATATGTATCCCATTTCCTGACAATGGTCAGATACGGCTTTTTTGAAATCTTTTAATTTTGCCTGATAACCTCTGTGTGCAGTAATTAGGCCACTGACGCTCATCTCATTGCAAACAAGCAATTCATTCACGGATAGCTTAAAGGATTGGATCATCTGCTCAGAAATGACATCTTTGGGATTATCATATCCATCATATTCGCCCCTACAAAAACTCAATAACACTTGGGAAAACCACTTACGGATAAGTTTGTCCATACATCTGTGAATACCCGACATTGAAGTGAGCACACTATTAGCTTTAGCATCAAACCCATCTTCCGTCAATATTTCAAACTTTCCAGATGCGTGTGCCATTTCGTTTCTCGTATCAACCAGATCGCCAACAGCAGAAATCTGAGAACGATCCAATTCTATGATTCTGAACAGCCTTGCAATATCTTTTTCCGGAATTAAGCTATATGCAAATATTGAATTCGCCTCTTCAATTTTCAGATCTCTTTCCCGTCCATTGTACGGGCGCGCAAATACGATAGCATCTTTGTAGCGTTCTGGCTCAATTTGCCCAATTTTCCACGCGGTACAATAGATATAGGTCATATAAAGAAGGTGTAGGCCAAAATATGCAAACTGATACTGCCCATATTTGTAGTTTACCGCAATGAGATTGGTAATGTTCTGGATGTAATTAATTACGTCCTCCTCACCAGCTGGCTCAATAGGAAGATAATTTAGAATTTCTTGCAGATATGGTACCTCTGTATAATCAACTACATCTGACACGCTTACTCACCCCACACTTCCTTTATACGAATTTCAATTTTTTCAGTAAAGACCTTGATGAGTTGTTTTGAGGGCTCAATTAGCGATTGTTCATAACTAATTTGGTCAAGAATCTTCTTCTGTTCCTCAAGAGGTGGAACGGGAATACGATATTGTTTGACATAGTTAATATCAATACGCTGTTGGCCAGCAGTGCCAGTCATAAACGCCTTTCCGCCCTCTATAAACTCAAGTGTATTAATGTGATAGAAAATCCACTCAGGATATACGAGAGAAGTGTTCGCTCGAATTACGATATACTCAGTCGAACCAAAGCCAATACCATTTTTCAGATTCCTAGCAATTCCAGCTTTTCCGTTCTCAAAACAAGGTGTAATTTTAGCAAGAAGGATATCATTATCTCTGAAGTAGGTAAAGCCAGTTCTAACATCTGAAATTTTCCGTTCCTCTGTTGCCGAAAATGCCACATCAAATGTATTGAGAGTTGCCATCGGAACAAAAGAAACGAAAGTGTCATCAGAAATATCTTTTACCTCCTCTTTAGATGGCTTGAATATAGAAATATCCTCCAGCGCCTTATATTCAGAAGAACAACAACTTATTTTGGGTACATAATTAGTCAACACAGTCTGTGCACTCTTTACAATTTGCCTATACCCCTCAATTTCCAATACAATTTTCATTTGTTCCTCTAAAGACGGCAACGGGAACATAAAATTACCTAAATCTTCAAATGTAATATTGGAAATATTAGTAGTGGTTTTTGCAACACTCTTATAATAATCCTTTGCATTCTGAGACTGCAAAATACTAAACAAATATTCGGGGCAAATTTTCGTTCGATCTGCACGAATCAGTCCCATAAAAGCACCAAAAGTCAAATTTTGATAATCACTATTTACATATGTTACGCGGCCAACCAAATCTAAGCTATTAGCCAGAGAAAACAAGATGTCGTCTTTTTTTACGAGTTTATCCTCCTTGAAATAACTATTATCAATATAAACAATCTTATCAAAATTGATTCCATCTGTTTGCGCAGCTCTTGTAGTTACCACTCTTAAAGAAGTAACATCGGGAATAGTTTTTTGAGCACTTTTGGGGAACGAAATGCCCCTAATCAGATTCGCAACATCACTTAGTTTGGTCATTGTATAAGTATTAGCCCTTAACGGTGTTGGAACTCTATATCTACTCCCTACCAAAACAAAGGCATTTTGGCGAACCTTATCAAGAGAAATCACTTCGAAACCGACCTTAAGCATATCGTCAATTTGTTCTTCGTCCAGCTTCCGGTATTCCTCATATTTTGCCAAATCGCTAGAAGTTTCTAACTTGCGACGGTGATTATCCAGAGTATAACCATCGCTTTTTACATCAAAATACCAAAAGTTCTTTTTCTTTTCAGAGGCCTTGACTTTTCTGTTAACCTTGGTTGCATAGATAATATCGGTCTTTACGCCAGTATAAGGCAGAAAAACACCTTGTGGCAGAGAAATTATGCTCTGGAGCTGGCAGTGATTCAGTAAATACTCCCGTGTCTTCGCAAGATCCTTGCGGAACAAGAAACCTTCTGGAACAACGAGTGCCATACGTCCATTTTCGGCAACACTATTGATTGCTTTCATACAATGTTGTACACAGATACTATCGCCATTTGTACTGGGGAGATCATAAAGATTTCCGTGTTTTGTTTTCTGGGAATATGGCATATTGGCAAGGACAATATCAAATCCTCTGTGATGTAAAACACCATTCTCTGTGTATGTTTCAGTTCCATCAATGGGATTGGCTAAACTGTCAAGCTTTTTGATATTGCTATGTCCATCACCAGCCAAAATCATATTCATTTTAGTGATACGTGCGGTATTGGTGATTTCATTTCCGTATACCGTGGCCTCCCGTAAGGTTTTCATATTTGTTTCGGTTCTGGCCATATTATTATAGATATACCGGAAACTCTCAATAAGGAAACCTCCAGTGCCACAGAACGGGTCATAAATCTTCTCGCCAATTTGCGGGTTGACCAATCGCACCATTGTTTTTACGATGTGACGAGGCGTGAAGTATTCGCCCAAATCATTCTTTGTGGAAGTGGAAGCTTTCAAGAAATATTCAAAAGCATCACCCTTAACATCACTATCTACGTCGGTAAGCATAAGAGGATCAAGTTTATCCATAATTTCTTTTAGGATACTTACATCTCTGATCTGCAGTGGAGTAAAAATGTCCGTATCATAGAGCGTATTCAGTTTGTCATATACGGTTTTGTTTATATAGTCAATACGAGCGGAAATAGGGATCTGCTTAATACTATCCCAACTACAAGCAAGATCAAATTTAGTTAAAATACCACTTTCTCGCTTAATCTGTTCACTTTCGCTGATAAGCTTCAAGAACAGAATATTTGCAAATTCTCCGAAACGCTCAATACCTGCACGCAGACCTTCTCCACGAAGCATATTATTTGCTTCGTCAAAAATCCGGATAAGCTCTTTTCGGTCATACTGAACTTTGGGACTTACGGTGTTTACCTCGTAAGACGTCAAATAACGCAAAGCAAGTGCTTCGCGAATAAATTCATCTACTTCCTCGCCATTAAGGATCGGAGGTCTGTTTGCTATAGTATGAAATGCTTTGCAGAAAACGCCGTCAGTAGCAAATACAAGAGGTGCCTCGATAGCTTTTGCGTACTGAATTCCTTGCTCTAGTGCAGCATCAAGCCGGACACCTTTCTTTTTAGCTTCGATGACAATCAATGGCTTGTCGCTATCCTTCGAGTAGAGGACATAGTCGGGGCGCTTTCCACCAAGCTTCTTTTTCTCATCTTCAGAACGTGGCTGCTCATAATAGACATTCTGATCTTTACCACTTAATTTCCAGCCAAGGTTTTCAAGGCTGCGGTCAATGAGGACACGCGTCTCAGCCTCTAACGGCATTGTATTAAAATTCATACGGCCGCCTCCTTACTATGCATATTTCGCAACTCTCCATTCGCATTTTCTGTTAATGCGTATTTACCTCGGGGGGACACCCATGTCACATAGCCTTTGGGAATGAATTCACGAATAATAGAATTAACTTTCGATTTTATAAAACCCAATGTGTCAGCAATTTCCTGCTGCAATAACTTGGTTACGGCTTCATTGTTGACAATGCTTTGCCATTGAGCCATACATTCAAGCCCTCTGTATCTATCTTTCATAAAGAAATCTGACATGGCGATACCTCCAAAGACCATTATAGTTTATTAATCATATCATAATGGTCTTGTAATATCAACGTCTTATGGAATTTTCACCCTTTATTGGCAAAAATTCCATAAGGCATATCTGTACCGCCTGCAAGATTTCTCTCGAGTGGCGTGTGATCAACTATCCAAAGACTTGTATTCGGTTACGTTTTCAGATAGATTCGGGGATCGACCTTCAATATCAGCGTGGCATATGCAATCGGGGCATTGTCGATCAGATATCCCTGCTCCGACCGTCGATACATATTGTCGGCAATCTCATTCTCCACAGCAGTGCAATTGACGGAGATTATTGTATCTTCTTCCATTTTCAATTTCACCCAAACAGTATTCAAAACGAACAAACAAGACAAGACTTTCATTGTTCTTGCCTACTTAGTAGCGCCATCCAATAAAAATAAATTTCAAATGGCCAACCAAATACAACATCCTGCTCTCAGTCCATTTTCTACTCAAACTCTTGGGCGGAGAGATTTATCTGGCTGTTTCTTGGTACACATTTGTGTATTTTATTCTTCATATTCATCTTATTTCACATTTTTGTGTACCTCACCTAAAACTTTTAGAGCCAAAATGAAGCCAACTATCCTTTGCTCTAATCGTATCAATCAAAGCTCTTTTTCTAGTGAATATACTGAACTTACACATCTTTTTTCCTTTGTAGCAACTGTTGTATAAAATCGCTGTTCTATTCCATATGATAAATTTTTAAATCTTCCTCACTACTAACTTCAAATGATGTTCCATTAAAATCTAAATTAGGAAAATATTCATTTGTATAGCTAAATATCGTATTCTTTTGTTCATCTGTATACTCACTTAAAGATTTTATAGCCAATTCTCCATATTGTGTTCTCTTTCCTGTTTTTATTTTAGTACACTTTTGTGACCTTGTTTTATTCGTATTATATAGTACACATTTGTGTCCGTCAAGCAATTTAATCAATTTTTTATACACAAATGTGTCCCATTGTGATAGAATAGGGGTAACAAATCATAGAGGAGCATTTTTTATGACTACTGGAGAAAAGATTAAATACTTTCGCAATATGCGTGGAATATCACAGGAAGCGCTTGGTCAGTTGTCCGGCATAAACTCCGCTACAATTAAGAAATATGAATATGGTATCCGCAATCCTAAGCCAGACCAGTTACTAAAGATTGCAAATGCATTAGGTATCAGCATCAATATTTTTATGGATTTTGATATAGAAACTGTTTCGGACGTGTTTTCTTTACTGTTTAAGCTGGATGACCAGATTGATATGAAATTTGAGGCAGATAAGGACGATGAGGGCAATTTCAAACCTGCTACTGTTAAGCTGTCCTTTAAGAACAACCTCATCAATAAAAAACTCTGTACCTATATGAAAGCTTTGGAAATTCGTGAAAATATGCTAAATGCTAAAGATGAATATTCAGAAGAAGAGTATGCTGAAAGTTTGCAGCATATCAATGAAAATATCGAAGAAATCAAGCAGTACCTGCTTGATGACAATATGGTTGTCAAAAAAGACACTGACCGCCTTACTGTAAAAATTTTTCCAAATTAGTGAAACCTCTTGAATTATCAGACATAAGATGATAATATCTAATTAAACAGAAAGCACCCACTCCAAAGGTGGATGCTCCGAGTTTAGGTTAATGAATGTCCTTAAGGACACCGCCTATCCTGTTGGCAGACAGGATAGGCATTTTTATTTTCGCTTGTTTCTCTTATCGAGAAAGGCAAGCAACGCTACAATCAAGCTACCAAAGGACATCAGCAATGCTAATATCCCAATGAAAATCGAAATGATCTCATAA
>OLIR01000292.1_pt1 | contig 26715 bp, 10 predicted proteins | sample 1609741 | NCBI WGS metagenome assembly OLIR01 (sample SAMEA4350169, study PRJEB24818) | metagenome | biome: human; feature: gut; material: faeces | place: Denmark | collected 2013-09
TTCAACAAAAATTGACATTGCACCATATATTTTTGAAACAATTAAAGGTAAAATCTTATGAGCGGAATACTGATTTACAGTGAAAAAGAAGCAAAGCGAAATATATTTGCAATTAACAATTTCAAAGAAAATCTTGATATAAAGCTTGTGGATGAAAATTATGACGGAAAAGCCGATTTTGTGATAAACAGAACCAACAATTACATAATTGCGCAAAAATTTGAGCAAAAAGGAATTCGTGTTTTTAACCCATCAAGCCTATCTATGCTTGCTAACAACAAACAGCTTTGCTATGAATTTATGTATAAAAACGGTATTGAAATTTTGCCGATAAATTACAGCGAAATTCCTGCTGTAAAAAAGCCGATTGACGGACACGGCGGGCAAAATGTAACAATGATAAATAAAAAAGAAAAATTTGAACCCGGTTTTGTTTACCAAAAGCCTTGTGCCACACTCGGCAAAGATTTGCGTGTTTGGGCAATAGGCGGAAAAATCATTGCAGCCATATTGCGTGAAAGCGATACCGATTTTCGCTCTAATTTTTGCCTTGGCGGAAAAGCCACACCGTATGAATTAAATCACGATGAAATCGCACTTGTAAAAAAAGTGCTGTCACTAATAAAAAGTGATTATATAGGAATTGATTTTCTGTTTGACAATGGGCATTTGATATTTAATGAAATAGAAGATACCGTCGGCGCACGAATGGTATATGATAAAACAGATATTGATATTATTAAACTTTACTGTAACTACATAAAGAAAGAAGTTGGCACAAAGTAGCGTGCCAACTTCTTTTATTTAACAATTTTGTGCTTAACTCTTGATGCCGCAATTCTTGCTGCTGATGAATTATCGTACCAATTAAGCCTTTTATTCAGTTTTCTCTGTTCTGATTTTAAGCCTTTGATTTCAGCTTTTAATTCCTTTTTATCTTCATTAAGAGTATCAACTGCCTTTTTCTGCTCTTTCATAAGAAGCTCATTACCAAATGCGATTCGCTCTATCATTTCATTTGGAGGGCAGGTTGTAAGAGAATGAATAGGGCCTTCAAACTCAATATTTTTAATCTTTTCATCAAAAGGAACGACTGTTCTGTTTTTATCTTGATAAATATGCGGCAAACCGTTAGCATTAAGGAAATCAACAAAATGCCAAAAGCGTTGTTCGTGGCCGTCATTCACCTGTGAAAAATCTGTTTTTTCATATATATCAAAAATATCTGTATTTTCATCAACTTCGCTTGCCGGCATATTAGGAACATTGTGATATTCCGCAAGCTCCCTGATTCTTGCATCGGTTGGAAACAAGAAGCTCGGTACACCGGAAAGGATACTTCCTACCGCACCATGAATTCGTGTGCCATAGTTAAAATCAATATTTTTATTGAATTCAAGAATACTTGGAAAATTGATAAAGAATCTCGCCCTATCGTTAACAAAAACTTCGTCATTTATTAAATGAGGGTAAAGCACTTGCGAATCATTAGTTATAGGAAGCGGTATGCCGAGATACATCAATCTCAAATCATCCACAAATTGCGGCATAAAATAATAATTAGGAAGCAACTCCCTGTTTTTAATCATAAACTCTTTAAAGTTTACCGGATTTGCCACAGAACCTGTAACGCAAACCGCACTTTCATTAGTAAGCGGCTTTTTATCCCTAACGGTTAAACCCGGGCCAAACATAGCAAATGATGGGCAACCCGTTACATCAATTTCATTACTGCCAAAGCCTAAATGCTTTAAATAACTTTCGGTTATTGCACCCCTTACACCTACGCTTGCAGAGTGATTAAGCACCGCGGTAATAAACTTCTTTGCACATTCATCGTATATATGCTCCTCTGTAACATCAGGCTCATAAGGCATTTGAATGCCGATACCTGTTACAACCACCGGAATAGTTAATTTTTCAATAATACTTGTCCACATTCCCATACACTGCATAAACTGCTTTCTGAATGAGTTTGCCATAGGAAGAACAAGATAATCGTAATTTTCGTTTATATATTCAGCCTGAACTTTACCGTGTGCTACTTCCTTATCAGCAAGGAAGTCAATTTCAACATCTTCGGTATAAAGTGTTCTTGTCATACTGTATGCAAAAAGAAGATTGCCTGTATTGTTACCGATTACTTTTTGGCAGATAACATCAATAGGTTTGTGAACAGCGAATGGCGAAACACTCGCTCTCATTAAAATTCTTTTCTTCATAAATACTCCTAAATTCAAATTGTACTATATTTATAACGAGATAAAGATATTATAATACTTATTATAAACATTGTCAATTTATATGACAAAAGAAAAAGAGCTTCCCATAAGGAAAGCTCTTTAATAAATTGCTTTTAAGATTAGCCAAGTTCTGAGAAGTACTTGATTGTTCTAACCATCTGTGATGTGTATGAGTTTTCGTTATCATACCAAGAAACAACCTGAACTTCATATGTGTCATCAGCTACTTTAAGAACCATTGTCTGAGTTGAATCAAAGAGTGAACCATATCTCATACCAACGATATCTGAAGAAACGATAAGGTCTTCATTGTAACCGAATGATTCTGTTGCTTCAGCCTTCATAGCTGCGTTGATAGCATCAACTGTAACTTCCTTGTCAGTCTTAATAACTGCTGTAAGGATTGTTGTTGAACCTGTTGGAGTAGGAACTCTCTGAGCAGAACCGATAAGCTTACCGTTAAGTTCAGGAATTACAAGACCGATAGCCTTTGCAGCACCTGTTGTGTTAGGAACAATGTTAACAGCACCTGCACGAGCACGGCGAAGGTCACCCTTTCTCTGAGGACCATCAAGAATCATCTGATCGCCTGTGTAAGCGTGGATTGTGCACATGATACCACTCTGGATAGGAGCGAAATCGTTAAGAGCCTTAGCCATAGGAGCAAGGCAGTTAGTTGTGCAAGATGCAGCAGAAATAACTGTATCTTCAGCTGTAAGTGTGTCATGGTTTACATTGTAAACGATTGTTGGAAGATCGTTACCTGCCGGAGCTGAAATAACAACCTTACGAGCACCTGCCTGAATATGAGCAGAAGCCTTTTCTTTTGATGTATAGAAACCTGTACATTCAAGAACAACGTCAACACCAAGTTTGCCCCAAGGAAGGTCAGCAGCGTTAGGCATTTTGTAAATAACAATTTTCTTACCGTCAACTACAATGTAGTTATCTTCGCCTTCACCTTCGTGGAAGTCAACAGTGTGACCCTGAGCAACATAGTTACCCTGTGATGAGTCATACTTAAGAAGATGAGCAAGCATCTTTGCACTTGTAAGATCGTTGATAGCAACTACTTCGTAGCCTTCTGCACCAAACATCTGGCGGAAAGCAAGACGACCGATACGGCCGAAACCATTAATAGCAACTTTTACCATTGGAATTTACCTCCGAATATAATTTAAAGTTTTATTGCTTTTATGCATTCTTTATTTTATACTGTTTGTCCTCATAAATCAAGATAAAATTGTATTTTTTACACTTTATACAAAAACAAGTGTATTTATGCAAGTGTTATTGTTATTTATTTAACGAACTGTTTATAATTGGGTCACAGATGAATTATATTTATGCCTTTTGGTTGCAATTTCAATTAAAATTTGTTAAAATTCATATTAGTAAAAACAAAGGATGTTATATATGTTTGTAGATATTGCTAAAATTAAGATAAAAGCCGGTGACGGCGGTGCAGGCGCAGTAGCATTTCACAGGGAAAAATATGTGGCTGCCGGCGGACCTGACGGCGGTGACGGAGGAAAAGGCGGAGATGTTGTATTTGTAGTTGATGACAACCTTGCAACCCTTGCCGATTTCAGATATAAAAGAAAATATGTAGCCAAAAACGGTGAAAACGGACGCGGCTCACGCCAATACGGTAAAAAAGCGCCCGACCTTGAAATCAAAGTGCCGAGGGGTACTATCATTCGCGAAGCAAATTCAGGCGCAGTTATGGCTGATATGAGTAAGACTGACAGATTTGTAGCTGCTAAAGGCGGAAAGGGCGGCTGGGGAAACATTCATTTTGCAACTCCGACCCGCCAAGTACCGCGATTTGCAAAGCCGGGTGTACCGGGTGAAGAATGGGAAGTTTCGCTTGAGCTTAAGCTTCTTGCCGATGTGGGACTTTTAGGTTATCCGTCAGTAGGCAAATCAAGCCTTATATCAGTAGTAAGTCAGGCAAAGCCTAAAATCGGCGATTATCACTTTACAACTCTTGTGCCAAACTTGGGTGTTGTATCAATGGGTGAGGGCAACTCATTTGTTATAGCGGATATTCCGGGGCTTATTGAAGGTGCTAGCGAAGGTATCGGACTCGGGCATGAATTTTTGCGACATGTTGAGCGTTGCAGGCTTCTTGTACACATTGTTGATGTAAGCGGCAGCGAAGGCAGAGACCCTATTGAAGATTTTGAAAAAATCAATGAGGAGCTTGTAAAGTTCAACCCCGAACTTGCAAAGCAGCCGCAAATAGTTGCCGGAAATAAAATTGATATGGCTGAGCCTGAACAAATCGAAAGATTTAAAAAATATGTTGAAGATAAGGGATATGACTATTATTCTATCTGTGCGCCAATCATGGAAGGCACAAAGGAGCTTATGAATGCGGTTTGGAACAAGTTGCAGACCTTGCCTCCTATTAAAGAATATGAAGTTGAAGAAATTCCGTTTGAAGCATTGGTTAAAGATGATAAAGGCTTTAAAATCACCCAAGTTGATGAACATTACTTTCTTGTGGAAGCAAGTTGGTTTCCAAAAGTTCTCAAAGGGATTGATATTGAAGATTACGAAGCACTGCAATATATGCAACGAGTATTAGAAAAGAGCGGAATTTTCAATGCGCTTCGAGAAAAAGGAATTGAGGAGGGTGACATTGTTTCACTCTATGACATAGAGTTTGAATATGTGCCTTAATAAATATGAGATTTGTAGACAAAGATGTTAATGCAAAGCAATTAAGCCCGCTTAATTTGGCATTTATAGGCGATTGCATTTATGAAATACTTGTGCGTGAAACACTTGTGCTTGATGCAAATCGCCCCGTAAATGATTTGCACAAGGAAAGTGTAAAGTATGTTTCGGCAAAAGCACAAACCGTTGCTTTTGAAAAAATCAAGGATGATTTAACCGAAGATGAACTTGCGATTTTCAAGCGCGGGCGCAATGCTAAAGTGGGCCATTCCCCAAAAAGTGCAACTGACGGTGAGTACCACTGCGCCACCGGAGTAGAAGCGTTATTCGGCTATTTATACTTAAATAATGAAATTGACAGAATAAAAGAACTTTTTTCTAAAATTAACTCTTGACATTCTGCTCTACTTGTTATATAATCAATATCGCTGACGGGAGCATAGCTCAGCTGGGAGAGCATCTGCCTTACAAGCAGAGGGTCACAGGTTCGAGCCCTGTTGTTCCCACCAAAATAAAAAGGATACCTACAAGGTATCCTTTTTATTTTTATGTAATTAGATGTAATGCTCGAACCTGTGACAAGATACTCCAAATTCTGCGAACAACGAGAGCAAAGAATTTGGGAAAAACAGTTCGGGGAACTGTTTTGTAGTATCTTTGTTTCTTATAAGAGCCCTGTTTTAATTATTTCCTTTTTGTTTATGGGCGAGAATTTTGCTCCGCCTCTCAAAATCTGTCGTACAGCAGTGCGTCAGATTTTGTATTACTTTTAAATCAGTTTATTGACAGTATAAAAGCCATCGGTTTTTAACCGATGGCTTTGTTTTATGTCAACCAAAATCTTATGGTGCTTACACCTTTATTTTATTAGTTTATAAAAAGCAAAAAGAGACGGTATTTCTACCGTCTCCTAAAGCTTTATTTCAATGTCAAGATTTTAGTCTAAATCAGTACCATGGTCAATACCGGTATTTCCACCAGTATAAGATGCTGTTAAAACCTCATCATAAGTCTTGAACTCATCAATCTGTGACATTGGCTTTGTGTAAAGCTCTTTCATTGGTTTTCCTCCCAAATTTACCGGTGCCTTACCCCTGCCGATTAGGCAGAGGCAAAAGCATCAATAAATTATAATTTGTTATCAATAAGTGTAAGATTCAATGTTAGACATAGTTGGCTTTAATGTGCCATCAGCAGTCTTTGTAATAACAAATGCTACTGCAGAAATCTTACCATCTTTCTTTGAAAGACCATAGTCAAGAGCAATCTGCTCTGCTGAATTCTTGTTGTAAAGAATCTTTACAGTGCCTGCATTAGCGTCTGCACCCTTATTGCCAACATTATCAAGTGTGAGTTCAGAATCAGCTAAATTCTTACCATATACAAAGCCCTGCTTAACTACTGTTTCGCCAGGAGCAACATTGCGAGTTGCCAAGAATGAAACCTTAACTGTACCCTCAATTGGTGTTGCAGAAAGAATCTTAACTGTTGTTTTCTGCTGAACTGCAGTCATTACAGGTGTAAGTTCAATATCAGAACCGCAGAAGAATGTGTAAGTATCGCCATAACCAACTACTGTACCGTCATTTAACTTCCAAGCTTCAGCACCGTCCTTATGAACGCTAACCTTAGTATCATAAGCAACTTGAGCCGGGCTAGCTACTTCAGCACCGTTAACAGTGATTGTAGCACCATCGTTAGCAGTTACTGTATACTTAGCAACATCGTCCTTCTTGTACTGAGCGTAGATTGTAGCACCGTCTGTGAGTTTGCTGATTTGTTCTTCAGTCATTGACCAACCTGTGAATGTGTAACCAGGGAATACAGGTTCAGTAGGAACTGTAATATTAGCTGCGCTATCAACAGTTTGAGTATCAATTACATTGCCGTATGGGTCTACAAATACTACTGTAAATGAAGTGTCAGCCTTTTCAGCAAATACAGGTTCGTAAGTGATGTCAGCTGTTGCAGCTGTTTTAAATGTTGCTTCGTCAGAAACAATCTTGTTACCAACTTTCCAACCTACGAATTCGCCTGTTTCGTTATTAGCTTTAGCAGTAAGAACTACATCGTCACCAACTGCAAGTCTTGCGTTAGCACCGTTTGTAGCATCAGCACCGTTAAGAGTTGTTGTGCCAAGTTTTGTTGAAGCAACTGTTACAACTACACCTGCATCAAGCTTAGCAACTGCATCTTTAAGAGCAGCTGTTGCAGCGTCTACATCTTCCTGTGTTGTGTAAGCTTCAACTGTAGCCTGAGCATTAGCCTTAAGAGCTTCTGCTACCTTTGCGTAAGAAGCTGCTGTGAAATCATCAGCTTTTACATTCTGTGCAGCATCAAGCGCATTATAGTATTCTGTACCGTTAAGCTTATCAATCGGAAGTGTTGATACATAACCACAATCAGGGCAAGTAGCTGTCTTAGAACCTTCTACCTTAATTGTAGGCTGAGTAACGGTTTCGTACTTAAGAGTACAATCATCTACTTTGTCGCTACCAACTTCAGTAAATACAAAACCATCCTGTGACCATGTATAAGTTGTTGTTGTATGAGTACCGTTCTTATTATCGGTAACCTTAGCAGGAGTGTTAGCAAAGTTTTCAGGTGTTTCGCCCTTATTAACAGTGAGAGGTTTAGATGTACCGTCAATGAAGTTATAAGTATAAGTTTCAGTTGTAGGATTAGCTACAAGACCGTCAACTGCAGCTTTAAGAGCATCTCTTGCAGCGTCTACATCTTCCTGTGATGTGTAAGCACCAACTGTTGCTTCATCATATTTAGCAAGTGCTTCTGTTACCTTAGCATAAGAATCTGCTGTATACTTAGAAGCGTCAGCATCCTTTGCAGCCTTGAGTGCAGCTCTGTAAGCTTCACCGTTAAGCTGAGCAATTTCAGTACCTGTTGCGATTGTTTCGCCGCAAACATTACATACTGTGTCACCTGTGTTACCAGGATTGTTGATTGTAGGTTTAGTAGCGTTTACAATCTTTGTATCAGCGTGGTCACATACAAGCTTATCAATTGGTTTTGTATAAGTATTGCCACAATCAGGACATGTGTAAACATCATAACCTGCTTCTTTATAAGTAGCGTCCTTATGGTCAGTTACTGTGAATGGACATTCAGATTTTGCTACTACTGCTTCTTCAGTATAAGCAGCGTCAGCTGTTGCAGCTACAACTTCAGGTGTCCACTTGTAACTTGTTACTGAATGATGATTTGAATCAACCGGTGTCGGAGCTGTTGTTGCTGTGTTAGCAGGAATTTTTGGCATTTCGCCATCATTTACAGTTTGAGTGGTAGGTTCACCACCATAAGGTGTAAATGTGATTGTGTGAGTTGATGGCTTAGGAGCTTCTCTAAATTCATTGAAGCCCATGAAAGTTGACTTTTTTGAACCAGGCCATTCAGTATCACCTGTGTTAGTATTTGTTTTTGTATCCCAAGCATTTTTAGCATATGTTGTAAGTTTAGGAATCATAATACCATCACTGGTTGGACCTACATATGAAAAGCTCTTTACATTTGTAGGATTATAAATGTGGAACTGGATAGGATCGTTTGTTACGATTTTAAATACGAATGTAGCAACAGGAATTGCATTTGTATAAGTATAACCTGATGCTTCACCTGTTGTAGGGTCTACAAATAAACCGTCAGGATCTGCAACTGAAGTGGTATCAACATTTGGCCAAGACCAGCTATAATCAAGTACATTGTACTTGCCATCTTCTGAATTAGCAATAATCTGTGAAGAGTTTGAACCATCTGTTGTGAATGAAGATTTGCTTACGCCTTCTTCACAAAGTGAATATAAAGGAAGGTAAGATAAACCACCTTTACCTTTTTCCCAAGTACCCTTAGCAGCTGCTCTTTCAGTTTCAGTACCAAGCTTATAAACGTTCTTTCTGCCTGATTTATAAGAATAAATACCGGCAGGTTCAATAGAATCACTGAACTGAACTTGTGCCAAGATTGATGAAAGAACTTTGATGTTTTCAACAGCAACTGTCATTGTGAAATAATCACCTACACCGAGCTGAACATCATTTTCGAGTGTAGGAAAATAATTTTCGATTGCTGAATTAAATGTATTTGCCTTATCCTTGCTAATAGTAAGTGTACCGGAAGTAGTGTTACCATTAACAACTGTATAATTATAATCTACAGGTGCGCCATAAAGTGAAGCATAAGAGCCAAACTTTTCTGAGCCTGTGCCACAGGTTGAATAATCAGTATAATTAGTTGCATTATCCTCTACGAATGTACCAAAATACATTTTCAAATTTGGTTCATAATCGCCAGGTGCTGCAAGTGCTGTGAAAGGTACTGATAAAACAACCATAAGAACTGACAAAATGACAGCAATTGCCTTTTTGAAAGTTTTATTCATTTTCTTTCCCCCTATTTAATTCAAAGTTACATCAGCGTATTTAACTTCATTACCAAAGAATGTAAAAAATGTAAGCTTATCTAAACCATCAATTGCATTATCTTTGTTAAAGTCGCAGTAAAGATTATAATCTTCTGCACCACCGGAAAAAGCTTCATAAAACGAAAGCTTATCCAAGCCATCAATACTGCCATCGTGGTTATAGTCGCATATTGCAATGCTTACCGATGAAACATCCTTTGATTCGGAAACTACTAATGTAACCGTTCTGTCAATAGTGGTTTCACCACTTATTAACATTTTGTACTCACCTGCCGGAATATCGGCAAGTGTATAATCACCGTTTGAATCTGTAACTGCAGTTGCAACGGTTGAATCATCTGCAGTTTTAACCGTAAGATTTATACCGCTAATACCGGTATCACTTGCACCTCCATCAAGGGAAGTAGCAATAGTAATCTTACCTGTTATATCACAACCCGGACCTTTCGGTGAAACATCACAGGTCATAAGATATAAAGAACCGTCATAATCATCGGCTTGGTTAACGAGTGCATACTCATCCTTAAGCCCATCATTATAATCTGTTAAAACAAAAGTCTTATTCGGGCTGGTTGAAACTGAAATTACATTTGATGCATCACATTTATTAGCAAAAGCAACTGAAAAAGTTGCAAGCAATGTGCCATCACTATTGATTGCTGAACAAGAGTCAGAATCAGAAACAAAGCCAAACACCAAATTTGAATTTTGTGTAATAGTTCCCATTGACGAAATGCCGGTAACTTCATCTGAAAGAAGCGACTGTGCCGCTGTGTCAACAGTAGCATCTGCACTGTACTTTGCAGTTACCTGCACAACCGATAACTCGGAAACACCTTCTAAATAGAAGTTTACATCGTAAGTACCGGCAGGCAATTCATCACCGTCATATTGTTTTCCGTCAGAGTCTGTATAAGTGCAATAAATATTTGGCTTTTCACTGCCAATAGTTGCACCGTATGAAGTATTAGGAAGGCACACGAAAAGTGCAATAAGCACCAAGAAAGTAAGTGTACCAATTACAGCACCTATTCTCTTTTTAACAAATGCATTTTGCATAGGTGTTACCTCCTTGCCAAGTAAATAAAATTTAGGGAGAGACGAGAGCGCATACAACACCAAATCAAACCTCGGTTATAAAAACGCAAAAGCGTAAAAGCAAGCTTTGAAGAAATGATATTGTAATATCAGGGATAAACAGTGACTAAACGCAATCGCCTTTAACCTCCCAACCCTAAAAACAGGGCCGGTATATAAACGGGGATTACCCGATCATATCGAATTTATAAATAAAGTAACCATTATAATAAACGGTTACATATCAGGGGTATTGCTACCCCTGATATGATTTAATTTAATTAGTCGAGAGCACGTGCTGCGTACTCAACTGTCTTACCATAGAAGGTAAAGAATGTAAGCTTATCTAAGCCGTCAATTGCATTATCCTTATTATAGTCACAGTAGAGATCATAAGCGTTTGAACCGCCGGAAAATGCAGTGTAGAATGTAAGCTTATCCAAGCCATCAATAACACCATCACCGTTGTAATCACAAATACATACAGGAATTTCAACATTTGAAATATCTTTTGTACCGGTGAGTGTTACAGTTCTGTCGATAGTTACATTTTGTCTATGAACAGTAAGTGATGTTGTACCAACTGGAACAGTAGCAGTGAATGAACCGTCAGCTGCCGAAGTAGCAACTACTTCGCCGTTTGCGATAACATCAATTCCTGCAACACCTGTTGATGATTCAGTACCGTCAACATTTGTTGCAATAAGAACCTTACCGCTTACAGTGATTGTATCAGCTGCTGCCTGCTTAACTGAAGGAGCAATTGTTACATCGCCATCAACCTTATATTCATAAGGGAATGCATTAACTGTTACCTTTTCACCGTTGATTGTAAGTTCATTAACAACTTGGTAACCTTCAGCTGCCTTAACATCAATTGTGATTGTTGAGCCGGTTTCTACTGAAACAGGAGCTGTGTAAGCAGCGCCATTGATTGTTACAGTAGCACCTTCAACAGCATTAACTGTTACAGTGTTGTTTGTAGTTTCAGCAGGAGCAAGAGCAATCTCTGCAGCCTGAAGTTCTGTATCAACAGTGTAGATATTTGTAAGTGAAGCATCGTAGCCCTTCTTATCAGAAAGAACAAAATTAGCTGGATCCTTATGAGCATAATCGCCGTGACCATACTGTGCAAGAGCAACTGCTGCTGCAAGAGCTCTGACATATCTGGTCCATGATTCTGCAGAGTAAGAACCATCGTTTACAAGCTTACCTTCAGCATCCCACTTACCAAAGCGAGGAGCGTTTGCGCCTGTTGTCTTTGAAACTGAAGCTTCAGTTGTTACAGTCTTACCGTCTTCAGCATAAACAGCCTTAGTAGCAGTAAGAGTTGAATAGATGTTGCCTGATGCACACTTGATTTCTTTTTCAAGCTGTGCACCCTGGTAACCACGCTCAACAGCTGCGCTTGCGAAGATATTGAAGAGTCTGGTATATTCAGCTACTGCTGCTGATGAAAGTGATGAATGAGTTACATAAGTATAAGACTTTCCGTTGTCAATGCAGTTTTGTACAGTTGATGCTGCACTTGCAGGAGAAACGCCTAATTCCTTCTTAACTGCATCTTCAGTTTTAGCCTCTCCGGTAGCTTCATCAATTACCGGGTTGCCATCTGCACCTAAAACAACTTTATCATAATGATATTCAAGATCAACAGTAAAGTTCTTTTCAATGTTTCTGGCAATGTCAGTCATCTTAGAGAATGTTAAGATGTTAAAGTTTGTGTCATTAAGACCGGTTCTTGCAACAGAAATGTTTTTGAATGCATTATCTGCAGCCGGCTTAAGTGTATCATTCATAATGCTTGTTACATAGTTGATTCTATCAACAGCCTTTGCAACAGCACCACGGTTATCAACGATTGAACCGTCAGACTTAACTTCGTTAGGAACGATAGTATAATCTGTTACAGGGAACTTACATGACCAATCTTCATTTGAGTTAACCTTCTTGCCATCGGCATCACGGTATACATACTGAACCTGGTTGTAAAGGAGATTACCCTGTGAGTCAGTTGCCTGAGTTTTAGTAGGCATCTGGCAAGGATTACCATTTGTGGTAATAGCATTGTCCCAAGTTGTTTCATAAACAACTGAGTTAGCAAGATAGTATTTACCATCTGCATTCTTAATTACTTTGATTCCGGCTTGGTCTGTTGTACGAACCTTTCCATTATCATCAGAAAGAGCTAATGGTGAATAGATTGGCATTGTACCTGCAGCATCGAAGTAGTAAACGCCTGCAACACCGCCGACTTTACCTGAACCGTCAGCAAGAGCTTCGCCACCAACATAAGCGTTAGCCAAAACATCCTTTGGAATTGTATATTCTTTTCCTTTAGATGTTACTGTTGGAGCAGATTTTGTATAAGGAACATAAGCTAAATCGCCAAACTTTGATGTAACTTCTTTAGTTGTTGCTGTGAGCTGAGTCTTATTGTTAATGCTCTGTGCAAAAGCAACTGTCATAGCAGATGACTTAATAGAAAGTACATTAAGAAGAGCCTGCTTAGCTTGCTCGAAAACAGTTGAGTTAGTAAAGTCTGAAGACTTATACTGTGATACAAGTGATGCCAAATTATCATAAGCAGTATTCATACCGCTGAGCTGGCTGGTATCACCTACAAGGATAGTAAAGTGAGCATAAGCTGACTTAGAACCATTGTAGATACACATATCAACCGGATATTCGCCGCCTTGAATGTTGGTTTCACCATCATAACGGAACGGTTGAACTTCAAGAGCAGATGCATTTGGAATCTGCTTCTTCTCACTTTCAATGTAGAAACCAGGAACTTTGGTGTTACCCATTGAAACAATGTTGAAGAGGTTATCGTAGTTAATCTGACCGCCATTGTTCTGCAAATAAACTGATTCGTAAATATCACCGTCACCAACATGGTAACCTGCGATAATATTCTTAGCAATAGCTTCAGAAAGAGTGTAAACTACATGAGTTCTTGTCTGAATAGCCTTAATATTTGCAGCTGTGGTACCATCAGGGTTAGTTTGAGCTTTAACTGCTTCGATTTCATCGCTTGTGTAACCCTTATAATAAGTAATTTTATCGCTGTTACCTGCTGTTGCTTCTGTTACCTCGTTACGGTTCCATTCACCGAATTCACCTGAACCAGGAGTAGTTTCAACACGGTAGTCATACATATTATACTTAAGAAGGTTACCGTTTGTCTTATCCCAAGCAGGGATAGCGTTTTCACTTGTGATGTTTACTGTTGTATAAGCAGCATTTTTATCATACTTTGTTACAACATTATTTGCATCAAGTGTGTTTGACTGATAATTTGAATCTTCATCATAGAAGTAGATACCGTCAACTGCTTTTGAACCGGTCAAAATCTTATTTCTGTTACTTCTATATCTAACTGAATATGTAGAAATATCAGCAAGGTTTGATGAATCAAGTACCATGTATTCAGGATAGTTAGCAACAAGAGTACCATCATTACTAAATTTAGATGTTGATTTTACATAAGCACCCTCAACACCAACTGTTTGATCAGGTCTATTTGTATCATGCTGGAACTGCTTGTTACTATTATACATAGCTTCTTTCCAACCTGTTGCGGTTGTCATATACTTATAAGCTGAAACATTGTTATCAGCTGCAACAACTGTGCCATCTTTAAGTACGATGTCGTATACAAACTGAACTTCAACTACATTAGATTCTCCTGCTGCTGAGTCGAAAGTAATAGGAAGTTTAGGTGTTACTATTGTTTCGTTAGGAGCAATAAGACCTGATTTAAGTTGAGATGTAATATCAGTTTTTTCGTTGTTACTGCCAATATAAGTTGCTGACTTAAGCTTGTAATAGTAACGAGAAAGTTGAACAAGCTGTCCGTTAGAGATATATGCACGGTTAAGACCTGTGCAGTTATTTGTAAATGAAACTGTATCGCTGCAATCGCCGCCTGCTGTTGTCTTCATAGAAGGTGTAGCAAAGCTTGCTGAAGCAGTCTTAAGCTGCTGAGTTCCGATTGGAGTGATAGCTTCAGGAACGAAAGAGTTAACTGCTGAAAGAGCAAAGAAAATACCTCTCATTACTGAATCGCCATACTTGCCGGCATCACCCTTGGTGCTGTCTGCACCATAACCGGTGAATTCAACAAAGTTGCAAATAGCCTTTTGGATTGCACCGAGGTCAGTACCGCCGGTACCTGCAAGAGTTTTAACCTGAAGTAAATCATCAAATGGCTTGTTGTCACCGTTTGACTTAGGAATTATGGTTGTGAAATTCTGCGGCTGTTTAGAATAACGCTTACCGAGGAGACCGTTGATAAGGTCAGCAAGCAAATCATAAACAGTATTTACAAAACCTTTTGACTGAATCGGTTCAGCAGATACGATTGTGATAAGTTTGTAAACGAAATTAGATACGCCACAGAAACCGCTGTCTTTCTTATCTGCAATATTAAGAACTGAAAGAACTACATCGTTCCAGATAAGGTCATGTGAATCGAACTTACCGTATTCTTTGCCTTGGAGTGTACCAAGAACAGGGAAGAACTTGTTAGCAATTTTATCAATGTTTTCCCAAAGGTTATTTGTAAGAGCACTGTTACCGTTTTCATCGCAAATACCGAGAAGAGCTGCAACACCCATTGCTCTTTCACCTGAGTTAGTTGACTTCTTCATTGAGTAATCTCCACCGTAGTAAAGAATTACTGAATTCAAGAGGTCAAAAATTGTAGCACTTGAATTAACATCTTCGTTTTCTGTCTTCCAAGTTTTGCCTTTGTATGTTACAGGAACATATCCTTCAAGTACATATGCAACTGCATCACGAGCCATAGGAAGAATTGTACCTTCAAGTGTTGCGTTGATTGTACCGTCATTGGCTACATTTACAAGTGATGAATAATCCTTATTAGGAAGTACATATGATAAGTATTCTTTAAGGCATACATAAGCAACTGCTTCTGCATCCTTACAACCATCCCATTCTGCTGGGTGGATAATATCTTGAAGTTTGCCTGCACCAAGGTTAACCTGGCCGATACAAGCAACAAGCATAGGAACCATTGCTGATTCAAGATTTGCTTCTGAAAGAACAGCATCAGTACCGTTAGCATCATAGAATGCCTTGAGGATGTTAGCGTCAGTAGCATCTGCTGTGTACTGAACCATCTTAAGTGCATTGTTAACGAGTGTTGAAGTGATTTTCTTGATTGTTGCATCATTGATTGATTCAATACCGTCTGCCTTTGTTGTTTGAGATTTTGCCATTTCCGGACGATTGCCGATAATGTTATCTCTTTGTGGGAACAAATCATTAACTGCTGCAACAAGTGCATCGTTAAAGCCTGCTACCATTGAACCGTAATTTGAATATTCATTTTTAAAGAAATCGTCAATATTCTTTGTTCCGGTTTGTGCAAAGTAAAGGTTGATAGGACCTGTTTGCATATTGAAACCGTAGTCAGCAAGAGGGCTGTATCTTAACTTAGCAAAGAGCTTTGTTTCATCAATATCTGACCACTTGCCTGTTGATGTTTCAGCAGCTGCACGGTCAAATGAAAGCTGTTCCTTAGCTTTTGCAATAAAGTCATCTGCTGATTTATCGCCATAAGCTTCGTAATTAGCTTCAGCCCATTCGTTAATCTTTGCCTGAGTATAGTTAGAAGCAATATCGCTTGAATTCCATTCACCCTTTTTGTCGAAATAATAATAGTATGCATTATCAAGATTTCTGTCACCCTGGGTGTTTACATGGAGAAGCTTGACTGTACCCTTGAGAACTGTATCCCAAGCAAGATCAAGTGCTGTATAACCTAATTTGAAAAGAGAATCGGTTGGCTTAAATGTAAGCTTTGTTGTTTGCTCTGTTGCATAACCGTTTGCATCCGGATGTCCATAAGCAAAAAGAAGAACATTAAGCGGATTGCCGTCATCATCTTTAAATTCGCTTGAATATACAAGGTTAGGGTCATAACCGAGTTTAGCAGCTGCTGCTGCATAATCCGAGCCTGACTTATTCATTTCAGCCTTGATTTCAAGATAACGAGTAGCTGATGTATCCTGGATAGGTTTGAGTGAGCCATCTTCGTTCTTTTCATTATATTCTTGGTTATATGTAACGAGAACGCTTATCTTCTGAAGAAGCTCGGTAGAGAGCTTATCGAAAAGCTGGTCATCATATACCCATTGAGTTTTGCCACTCTTGAAATCATTGATTTCATCCTGTGTATACCATTTAGTATAGTTGAAAATAAGCTGCTGAACAATGTTATAAACAAGGTTTTTAGCATAACTTTCATCACTGAAGCCTAATGGACCTGCAAGAAGCTTGTAGATATTAACCGCACTCTTAAGAACACCGAGGTTGAAATCACCTCTTAATACCTGACCGAGTACATCCTTACCGGCATAGTCAGCTGAGTTGATTTGAAGAAGAGCAAGAGCTCTCTTAACAATCTCAGTTGATGAATAGTTTTCTCTTGTAACATGCCAGAAATTCTTGCTGGCATCACTTGAAGCTAATGATTTAAGCTGAATGTTACCTGCGTCACCAACATAACTACCATACTTAGAAAGAAGACCTGCAACACTCTCAAGTGTAAGCATTACATCATCAACGCTGTCAAGCTTAACTGTTAAGGTATATTTAATAATACCAAACGCGTTGATATTAAGATGCTTTTGAGCGGCATCCCATGTCATATAAGCTGTAACGCTGGATGGGAGATTTGCAAGAAGGTTGTAAACTGTTGGAGCAACTGTAGGAAGCATAAGGTCCGCATAGTCAAGCAATGCTGTTGCGGCTTGTTCGTCAGAAAGAATATTCCAAGCAAGGTCGTTATATTCTAACGCGTCATCTGTATACTGCTTTTCTGAACTAACAGGTGCAGCGTGAGCTGAAAATGCACATGTTAAACAAGAAGCAGCCATAAGAACAGCCATAAACAACGCAAGCAGCTTATGGGAAAACTTTTTTGCTTTCGTTTTCATTTTTTACCTCCGTAAAATTTTAAAAAATTTAAAGTGAAGTGTTAACATATTGTGCGTAATGCCCGTCGCAATCTCTGACCATCAGGCAATCTGAATTAGAATGAAGGCTCATTACAAGCCACAGCATTAAATTGGCGCAATATGTGCTTTAAACACATTATAATTATTACATACAGCCACCCGAAAGTCAATAAATTAAACTTACAATCCTCATTTTTGTAACTTTAGCCAAAAACGACCTCATTTTTTTGTCACTATGCACAATTAGTTTACGAAAATTTTACAATTTGTTAATAGTTTTAAGGAGAAAAATAAGCTTTTCACGGTGAGTAAAGCGACAATACTTTACACAATTTTTACATTTGTAAAGGGCTGAAGCTTTACATTTTGCAAAATTTTTAATGCACTTTTTCTCTGTTTTATCCGTTTTTCAGTTGTTCTTAATAAAATCGACGCTTGTTAGACATAATTTCCGATTAAGTCCATTTACAAGCACTCCGTTGTCAAATTCAAAACGCAAAATATGTTAAAATTCACAATAAATTCAAAATATGTTATAAAATTATTGACTTATTAGATTTTATTTGATATAAATATATTGTATTTGTTAATACGCGTGTGGATATCCTGCGCCTAAAAAGCAGTTTTTGTGTAGAAACTGTGTAATAAACAAATACTGCTCGGCGCATAATCCAAAATGCGTTACCATACGACAAAGTTCGTAAATCATATTGTAAAGGAGAGAAAATTTATATGAGAACGAGCAAAAAAATACTCAGCTTTTTCTTAGCTGTGGTAATGGTCGTGACCACTTGTTCGGTTGGATTTACTGCATTTGCAAAAAACAGTAATGACAACCCATTGTGGAACACTTCCAGCGTTAATGCTTCATCCGCATATAAAACCGTCAACGGTTTGGCAGATGAGCTTCCGTCCCTTCTCATGGGTATAGACGCAATTTCAAAAGTAGTCTATAACAAAGGGGCAATCAGTCTTGGTACAACTTCAGACAAGTTGACTAAAGACCAGAAAGAATCAATTAAGGAGAATACGACTCTTCCTGAGATGTTGCAGGCACTTCAGCCTACGCTTATCAATGCTGTCGGCAAAATGGCTGTATCTACAAGCCAATCGGAATTTGTCACAGACATTATTGGTGAATCATCATCAAATGTAAGCAATTATGACTACCTCAACAATTTCAGTGACGACATCAATTTCTTCCAGCTTGCAGGTATGTGCCATAAGCTCATTTATGACGGTGTAAGCAACATTTCTGCAAACAAAGAAACAAAGAAAGCACTTGAAGATATTCTTTATGGTGCAGGCGATCGCAACCTTGATGGTAAAGCAATCAAAAAAATCACTGTTGACTCAACAGGTCAGCACAAGCACTATGTTAACATTAAATACAACACCAAAGGTTTGTGGTATTTAACAACATTAGTAGATTCAAATACTTCTACTAACTTTGATATTTCCGATGCTGTTGATAATATTTTGCCTGCAATTGCACAGCAATATGACGATCAAGTTGCAGATGGTAAAATCAAACCTGTTGAACTTTCTTCAATCACAGATATGTTGGACTTCAACGGTGACGGCGGACATGTAAGAATAGGCGAAACATCTATGATGGCAAGCCTTTCACAGCTTAAATCCGCAACCTACACACGCACAGAAGCTCAGCAGAAAACCGTAAATGAAGTATGTAGTTACTTAAACAACTACTATAAAGTTTTTGGTATTGATCTTAATGCCTCTGATGTTGCTGATTGTATTTACTATGCATATTCACCTCAAACAGATACTTTCACAAATATGTTTGGCGGTAACTTAGCAAGAACCATGCCTTACATTAGACTTGCTGTTGACGGCGGTGCAGATTTCAAACTCTCTGCTGATTCAGATTTCTTTAATGACCAATGGAACCCAAAAGTTACATCTCCTACCGGAGACCCATACACCATTGAATCAACCGGTATTAAAACTTTTAAAACTGTTGACGGATTATTATCACAGATTGAGCCATTCTTTGCTCAAGCTCTCGGATACGACAGTCTTGACACTGCAGTAAGCGAAATGCTCACCAGAGATAGTGTATCCACAGATGCATTATCAATGTCATCTGTAAAGGATTATATCACAAGCCTTTATATCATATTATCATACGCTTCACTTGTTGATGATGTAAATGGCGGCGGACGACAAAACGCTCCTTATGCTCAATATATTTTAAAGGGAGCATTGGTTGACTTTAAAGGACTTAAACTTGAAGATATAAATCAAGCAGTTGATAAGGATATGCCTGCAGGCTTCAACTTCTACTGGCAAGACGGAGATGAATTCTTCCTTACAGATGATGAACTTGAGCAGATGTATTCAATTTTGAACTTGGTTGCTACTCAAGATAACAATTTCCCTGAAACAATAAACGGATATTTTGCTGACGGTAGTATGAAGTTTAATGATACAGACGGTTCTAAAACTTTCATTCTTCCTAAGAATCTCAGAGATACAGCCACTATTGAATATTTTGCTACATTCTTGAAGATGTACAGCAGAAAGAATAACAACTCTGATGCACAACAGCGTAACAAGGTTATCAACTTGTTTGCAGGTAACTGGATTAGCAACAGAAGCAATAAAACAAGTGATTATATTCAAAATGCTACTCTTTTAGATACAGAAAATTCAGATCCTAACACCGGTATTTATGCATACAAGCATACCGGCAATACTTATTCAAAAGCAGATTTAAATGAATGGGTTAAATATTCATATATGTCAACTCTTACATCTTATTTTTGCTCAAAAATAAGCACTGCGTCTGACGACTTAACTTATGATAACAATTCAATCAAATGTTCTTTGGATATTAGCAAGTTTATCAATGACTATGTTAAAGAACATCTTGATACAACAGGTGTAACTCTTACAGACGCTCAAAAGCAGTCTGTTATCAACAATGCACTTGCAGCTCTTTGTGGTAACGGTGGTACACAGCTTACAAATATAGTTCTTAACTCTATTATTTCCACATATCTCGATCCGAGTTCAACAATAGGTAATATTATCAACGGTGCTCTTGACGAACTTGCTTCAACAAAAATTGACCTTGTCAAAGCAACTTACAATATTTGGGCTAACCTTATTGAATCACCGGTTGAAACAATATTCAATCTTCTTCCGCTTGTTGTTGTTCTTGTAAATGAAGTACTTGAACCGATATTCTTCAGTGCTAAATCAGGTGAAACCAAGCAAAACAATATGCTTTATAACTTCACACATGATGGTCTTCTCTATGACTTAACTGCTGATTATGGCTCATACATCGGTATTGACACACTTGCTTGGGACCTTAATGAAATGCTTCCATTGCTTATGCATTGGCTCAAGAATGACGGTTCTTATGACAAGATGGGCGGTACATATTGGAATAACGGTGCTGAAAAGAATTTCAAAATCACCAAATATACCGATTTATCAGGCGGACTTGATAAAATTACGACAAAGAATATTACAACAAGTACTGTTATCAGCAAACCAGAATATGTTACTAAATATGAAAAGATTGTTGACAGTAAAGGCAACGAAATCACTTCTAAAGTTGTAACAGAAAAGAAGACAAAAACAGAAGTGGATGAAAACGGTACTGCAAAGACAGTTGAATATACCGAAGATGTTACATACTATACATATAATGGTGTAACAAGCAATGATATTTCAGTAGCTCTTGCAAAAGCTCCGACAAATGCTAAATTTACTGTTTACAGTAAATATGAAGCAAAAGTTCCTTACATCACAGGAATTTACATTGCCGATAAAGCACTTAGGGACGCTAAGCTCAGCGGACTTGATAAGGTTCTTAAGAAAGCATTTACAGATGATAAAGGCGTTCTTTCAGACACAAACGCTCAGCTTGCAACCGGACTTGCAGAAGTAATTAACGAACTTGCAGGATTATTTACAACAGCAGTTGACACTTATGTAAATACCCCATCACTCAGAAATCAAGTTAAGGGTAAAGATAACAACGGAAATATTGCTAACAGCGGACTTAACAACTTAATGGTTGCTATTCCACAGCTCTTCGATATTATGGAAGACCTTGGAGCAGATAAGTACGGTGTCAGCAAAAATGCATGGACATACTGCTACGACGGTAAATTTAAAACTGAAGAAATTACAGTATCGGGTAAAACCTATACCGCTGTTTCTAACACAAAGGTAACTGAATTCAAGTCATATGCTCAAAATCCTGATTCAACAAAGATTTTCGATACTTTCGTTGGTATCTTTGTAGAAGATTGGCTTGATGCAATCCTCGGTCTTGTAAACAATGTTATTGATTCAGACAACAGCGCATTTGCAAAGAACCTTCCTCTCATTACAGGTGTTCTTCAGTCAATCGGCGGATTTGGCGAAACAAGCGCACTTACAGACTTGTTTAACAGCATTTTCCAAATCACCCGTGAAAGCAAATACAGCTTTACATTTGAAAAGCAGGCAAGCGGATTTGTCGGACTTGATAAAAACAATGCTTACTTCCTTATTACTAATGTAAGCAAGCTTGTAGATGTAATTCAAAGTCTTGTTAAATCATTTAAGAAGACTGACAATACAAATAATAATACAAATAATAATACAACAACTGCTCCTACACAGGCAGTTCAAACTTCTAACTCATCAGTTGACATTTCAGCGTATAAGAGCAAAGATGTTAAGAGTGTTGACAGCACAATTGAAAAGCTTGATAAAGCATTGTCATCTCTCCTTGCTGATTCAAGAATCAATGGCTATTCAATCAACAAAACAAATAATATTATTGTCGGCGTAATTTCATTACTTTCAAATTACATCGGTGCTAACTCAGCAAATGCAGTAATAGATTTACTTAATACCTATTTATATTACCTTAACGGTGAAGATTCACGCTCAGCTGATTCTAACGGTAATGTTAACCCTAAGGATATCTACACAAATGAAGGACTTACCACAGTAGTAGTAAGAACTTATGCACTCATTGAATCACTTGTTGCAAACCTTACTGATAAGTACGCTTATTCATACACAGGTGCAAACAATGTTTCAGCTAAATACAATCTTATCAGCGAAGCAGTTAACGGACTTATTTCTCCTGACTCATTAGCTGTAAGAATTAAAGACACAGATATTAAGAATGCCAGCGGTAAACTTAAGAAGCTTGCAAGCTGGAGCGATGCTGTTAATGACAACGGAACACTCAATGTAAGCATTAACTGGGGTGTTTCAGCCGGCAACAGAGATGAGTTTATGAATGGTCTTTCAACATCACTCAGACTTCTCACATCTATTATCGGCGTACTTCTTATTGACACAGGCATTTACGAAAATGCACTTTATCCGGTTCTTAATACAATCGCAGTAAAAACAGGCATCACAGTTGATACTCCTGAAAAGTTCGCTGACAAGAGCAATCCATACCGTGATGAAGTATTTGTAGGAATTGTTAACCCAATCGTTGCATTACTTGACAAATTCTTTGAAAAACCTGTAACTACATTGTTGAACCTTGTATCAGCTATCGGTGTTATATTAGATGACACAACAGCTCCTACACTTGCTTCAACAATTGCAAACGCTGTTAAACCTATTTCAAATGAAGTTAACGGACTTGCAAAAATCCTCAGAATAAGCAATGGTACTCTTGGTGCAACATCACCTACTCTTGCTTCATTCCTTGAAAACATTGCTACTAAAACATTCGGTAAATTGGTAACAGTTAATGATAAGCAGGAAATCGGTATTGAAGTAAAGGGATACCTTCTTTCAGGTAATAATATTATACCTATTATAAATACACTTCTTGCTAAAACAGGCATTAAGCTTAATAACATTAACTGGAATGCACTCGGCAAAACAGCTTCTCCTGCTCAAACCCTTCTTTATGTTCTTGATTATGTAATTGAATTCGTAAAGACAAACAACAATCTTACCACAATCATTCAGTTGATTATGGGCAACAACAAGATTAGCAAGGGAATTCAAAAGCTTATCAAGTACATCGAAACAGGTAAGCTTGACGCTATGGGACTTCTTAAAGTTATCGGCAAGCTTCTTGACTTCACTCAGTCACCAACAGAAGTTTACTGGACTTATAAGAATTACAAGGGTACATCATTAAACTTTAAGTATCCTGACGGAATTACAGCTTATGATGCAAATAACGCTGTTTCACAGCTTGACACAGCAGTTGATGCAGTTATGGCTCTTCTCGCCAACTTCGGTGTAGTTAACGCATCAAATCTTAAGAGCATTGTCAGCGGATTGGCATTTACAAACGCTAACCTCACATCTCTTGCAAAGGCACTTTACGGTGCACTTGATACCAAGAAGATTTCACCATATCTCAATATGGCAGGCATTGCAGTATCACCAAAGGGTGTTGCTAATCTCCTTGTAGATAAGAGCTATGGCAAAACTTACACTTCAGCAGCCAACACACTTAAGAAGGCAAAGAGCTGGAAGAAAGTTAAAACAATTAACTGGGGCTTCAAGGATGGTTCAGCAAAGGCAGAGCAGGGCTTTATCAATGCTCTTGCAGCAATCCTCCGTCCTGTAAACAGCGTTCTTGCTGTATTCCTCAATGAAGGAAAGATTGACCTCAGCAATATCAATATCAAGAAGGCTTCAACTTCATTTGATATTAAAGACAGCAACGGTAAAGTAACAAGCAAAGTTGCACTTACTTATATGCTTAAGAAAGGCGTTCTCACTCTTACCCTTAAGGATGATATGAACCCTGACTCAAAGCTTTCAACAATTAAGCTTGACCTTAACGCTCTTAATGTAGGCGTTAACGGTATTAACGGTTATGAAGGCGCAATTGTTCCTCTTCTTGATGTTCTTCAAGTAAGCAACAGCAAGATTAAAACATTTAAGCAGTATCAAAAAGATTGCAAGAAGGCTAAAGATAATGTAATTCTTGATGTTCTCAATCCTCTTATGAGCTTTGTAGATACACTTCTTGATAAGCCATTTGATACACTCACATCTGTTCTTCCAAACCTTGCATACTTTATTGATAACAACGGCATAGGCCAGTTACTCGATAATCTCCTTGCTCCTGTTACAAACATTCTTAAAACTGCTAAATCAGCAGGTGTGGATGTTGATAAGATTCTTTCAATGGTACTCGGCAAGGACCTTGGCAAAGTTGTTACAAACGCACTCAAGGTTAAAGGTGTTAAGCTTAACATCAAACTTGCAAACCTTAAGTCTTGCAACATTCAAGATATTGTAGTTCCTCTTCTTAACTCATTACTTAAGAAGACCGGTATTAAACTTCCTGAATTTAAGTGGTCAACAATCGCATCACACGGTAAGGTTGTTACATCTAAATCAATGGCTAAGAATGCCGAAGGCAAGTTTACAAATAAGGAAGTAATTGCTGATAAGGGCGAAGTTCTTGTTGCAGTTCTCCGTTATATTGCAGATACTCTTGTTAAGAACTCAAAATCTATCAAATCACTTATTACTTCAATTAAAGCTATTAAGAGTAATGATATGCTCAAATCTATCATCTCAACTGTATTCACTACAATCGGCCTTGCTGATAAGGATGATATTGTTCGTGCATTATTCTACTTCTTAACAGGCGAACCTACTAATGCATTCTGGGATTACACAGCTTATAAGACAGGTTCATATGACTTCTCTTATCCTGAAAGTGTTGATGTTGACTTCCTTAAGAATCTTCCTCCAATGCTTGACGGACTTGTAGGCGGTTTGGTTGACGGCGGTCTTACCAAGTTAATCGGCGGTCTTATCTTCAAGGATGACATTATTAACTCACTTCTTACCGGACTTTACGGTGCAGTTGAAGGTGTTAAGGTTGGCGACGGTTCACTCGTTTCTCTCCTTGCACAAACTAACATTGACTTCTCAACAAGCAATGTTGCTAAACTTCTTACAGATGAATCTTACGGTCAAACTTATGCTGCAAATGCAAGCGTAATCGCAAAGGCAGGTTCATGGTCAAAGGTTAACACAGCATCACTTAAGTGGGGTGTTAAGGATGCAGATACATTCTTCCACGCACTTGTTGCAGTTCTCCGTCCTATCTACGGTGTACTCGATGTACTTCTTAATGATGCATCACTCGGAATCTTTGACATAGTAAGAATTCCTGGTTCAAACGGTTATACATCATCAATCGTTCCTCTTATGGAAGCATTCTCAATGTATAACATCAAAACTCAGTATCAATACAGAAAAGATATAAACGAAGCTTACGATAATATTCTTCTTGATATTATCAATCCTCTTTGGGATAAGGTTGAGGATATACTTAATGCTCCTCTTGAAACATTGTTTGCAATGCTTCCAAACCTTGCACTCTTCATTGGTAATGACGGACTTTGCCAGATTCTTGACAACCTCCTCACTCCTATTTCAGCTCTTGTTGATGCTATCAAACCAATAGTTGATCTTAATACTCTCTTACCTGCACTTCTTAAGGCACTTAAAGTTGACCTTAATGCACTTCTCGGTAAGATTGGTGTTACAAACTTCTCTCTTGACATCTATGACCTTAATGCAACACTTAAGCCACTCCTTGGCGGTGACGCTATTATTCCTCTTGTAAATAATATCCTTGGTCTTATTAAGATTAAGGGCGCACCACTCGGAATTAAGCTTAATGATGTAGATTGGTTGAAGCTTGCAAGCCACGGTAAAGTAATTACAGACACTTCACAGGCTGCTACATACGGTGCAAGAATTTATGTTGAAGGTGATTCATCAGAAACACTCATTGCAGTACTCGGCTACTTAATCGAAACTGTTAACACAGGCGATAACTTCAAGAACATAAGTGATCTTATCACAGGTCTTGTAGGCGGTAACGAAACTGTATCCGGAGTTGTTAATCAGGTTCTTCCTGTTCTTAAGGGTGATACTGATACAGTTATTGCTTCTCTTGTAGACCTTCTTCAGACAATGGCATAAACATAAAGTTTTAGCCGAAATAAAAATCAGGGGCAACTCCTTTTGGAGTTGCCCTTTTTGACTGTCGACAAAGTGGCTAAAGCGCGCCGAATAAAATAAATAAACCTTTTTGCCTCCCTTGCAAAGGGAGGTGGGTGCAACTTGTTGCACTCGGAGGGATTGTGAAAAAATAGCTTGTACATCGAGTCCAAGCTATTTTGGCGCTTTCCGTTTTTTGCAAACGGGCAGTACCTATGTACAGCTCCGTTTACAAGAAAACGGAATTTATCTCACTTTCGCAAAAACGACCAGCGTGCAGAAAGTTGAAGTTAAACTT
>OLIR01000326.1_pt1 | contig 24543 bp, 18 predicted proteins | sample 1609741 | NCBI WGS metagenome assembly OLIR01 (sample SAMEA4350169, study PRJEB24818) | metagenome | biome: human; feature: gut; material: faeces | place: Denmark | collected 2013-09
ATTCGGTTTCCTGGTCTTTGCCTTTACCGTCACTCAAGTGGTAGCGGCAGTCGCGCAGCTTGCGGTTGTGCAGGTTGGCTTTCTTGGCGCGTTCGCGTGCCAGCTTGGTGACGCCGGCAATGGCTTTGCGCTCTTTCTCGGAGTCTTGTATCTTTTGCAGCATCACTTCGGCCACAAGCGGGTTCTTGTGGAGGTAGTTGTCCACTTCCGTCTTGATGAAGTCTCCTACGTATTTGTTCACCGTGGGGCCGGCGGGCTTGTGTTCCTGCGGCGCGGCAGGCCACATGTTGTTGCTGCCCAGTTTCGTTTTGGTCTGGCTCTCGAACATGGGTTCCTCCACGTCGATGGCAATGGCGGCTACCAGTCCGTTGCGGATGTCGGCATATTCCTGGTTCTTGTTGTAGAACTCCTTGATGGTACGGGCAATGTGTTCCTTCAAGGCAGTCTGGTGTGTGCCGCCTTGGGTGGTGTGTTGCCCGTTGACAAAGGAGTAGTACTCTTCGCCGTATTGGTTGGTGTGTGTGAAGGCAATCTCGATGTCCTCTCCTTTCAGGTGGATGATGTCGTAAAGGCCTTCGCTGGTCATGTTGTCTTTCAGCAAGTCCTCCAGCCCGTGGCGGGAAACGATGCGCTGACCGTTGTAAATGAAGGTGAGGCCCGTATTCAGGTAGGTGTAGTTGCGCAGCAGGGTTTCTACGAACTGGTTCTGGAAGGAATAGTTCAGGAAGAGTGTGGCGTCCGGTTCGAAGAAGATATAGGTTCCGCTTTCTTCTGTCGAGTCTTCGGTCACATCACTCAACAGCGTTCCGTTCTCGAAGATGGCGGTACGTACTTTGCCGTCGCGGTAACTGCGTACCTCGAAACGGCTACTCAGCGCATTGACCGCCTTGATGCCCACGCCGTTCAGTCCGACACTTTTCTTGAAAGCCTTCGAGTCATATTTACCCCCGGTATTCAGTTTGCTGACCGCCTCTACCAGTTTGCCTTGCGGAATGCCTCGTCCATAGTCGCGTACGCTGACACGCAGACTGTCTTCTATAGTCACTTCTATACGCTTTCCGGCACCCATCTTGAACTCGTCGATGCTGTTGTCCATCACTTCTTTCAGCAACACATAGATGCCGTCATCGTTCTGTGAGCCGTCGCCCAGACGGCCTATGTACATACCGGAACGGACACGGATATGCTCCATGTCGTCCAGGTGGCGGATGTTGTCGTCGGTATATTCCACGCTGGAAACGGGGCTCTCTGTGATATTGTTGTCTGCTTCTTCCAGCGGCAGGGTCATATTGTTGTTATCTTCCATAAGTACGTTATTCCTTCATATTGCGCATTGCGACAAAGGTAATGAGAAATTCGGGGGTTCGCAAAAAAATAATGTCTTTTATGGACTTCTGACAAGCTTATATTCTGGATTTAGAACTTATTTTATTCCTTTCACAAAGCATCTTCTCCGTTTATGCTGTTCCGTCTTGAAGTACTCCCACTGCGCTTGCACCTTGCCGTTCAGCTCCAGCTCCGGATTACTCTCGGCATACTCGAAACCAAGTTGCTGATAGACGGGGATAAGGTCGGAGAACAACAATGCATTTACCCCCTTGTTCTGATACTCCGGTTTCACGGCAACCAGCAGCAAATCGAGCATCTTGGGATATTTCTTCAAGAAGATGGTCTTGGCCAGGTGATACCAACCCATAGGAAGCAGGCGCCCGTGGGCTTTTTGCAACGCTTCGGCGAGTGACGGCATGGAAATGCCTACGGCAAGCAGCTGGTCATCGGCATCGGTAATCAATGTCACCATGCGTAGGTCGAGGATGGGCAGGTACATCTTGACGTATTGGTCAATCTGCCGTTGGCTCAGTGCAGAATAGCCATAGAGTGGCTGATAGGCTTCGTTCATCAGTTCGAAGATGGCCTGACCGTAGTCTTGGGCAATCTTCTTGGCAGATGTGTATTTCTTTACCTTGAGGTTATACTTGCGCTGGATGAGGTCGGAGATGCGCTTGTGCTTGTCGGGTATGGCGTCGGGAATGTAGATTTTGTACTCCACCCAATCGGCATCCTTCTCAAAGCCCATGCGTTCCAGATGTTGCGGATAGTAGGGATAGTTATAAATGGTGGCCATGGTGCTGAGCTGGTCGAATCCTTCGATGAGCATACCTTCGGCATCGAAATCTGTGAATCCCAGCGGGCCTTGTATATGTGTCATTCCCCGTTCTTTTCCCCATTCTTCCACGGTGCGAATCAGGGCATCGGAGACTTCCGCATCATCGATGAAGTCTATCCAGCCGAAGCGGACTTCCTTTTTGTTCCAGGTTTGGTTTGCCTTGTGGTTGATGATGGCAGCTACACGTCCTACGATTTTACCTTCCCGATAAGCCAGGAAATAGTCGGCTTCACAAAATTCGAATGCAGCGTTTTTCTTCTTGTTGAAGGTGTTGAGCATGTCATCGAAAAGGTCGGGGACGGAATAAGGGTTGTTTTTGTATAGCAGGTAGTTGAAACGGATAAAGCGCTCCAGTTCCCGTCTTGTGGTTACTTTCTTGATTGTAATTGCCATAGTTGTTCAATATTGAGACCACAAAGGTAATGCAAACTGAGAGCAGAACAAAATAAGCTTGCTTATTTTTTATGCCGAGGTACAGCTTGCCTTATTTAAAAATACGTGATAATCTTTAAAATACCGCGTAGGGTGTTTGTAAATTTGCTGTTAGAGGTTGTATATCAGTACCGCTGTGTAGGCAATGTAGCAGAGAATCAGAATGCTTCCTTCCACCCGGGTGATGATGCGTTTCCCGAAAAAGATACCGAACAGCCAAAGCAGGATGCTGGACCCTACGAGTACCCACAAATCGAAATTGGTGATGCCCGTCAGACGCAGTGGAGTGATGGAGGCCGAACAACCCAGTACGAAGAATATATTGAAGAGATTACTTCCGATGACGTTTCCGATGGCTATTTCGGGGTTTTTCTTCAAGGCGGCTACGATGGAGGTGGCGAGTTCGGGCAGTGAAGTGCCGCCTGCTACGAGCGTGAGACCGATGATGGATTCGCTGACACCCAATCCGCGGGCTATGCCGCTGGCACCGTCTACAAAGAAATTACCTCCGATGATGAGGCCGGCAAGTCCGCCGAGAATGTATAGGGCGGACTTCCACGCGGGTAACAGCCTGATTTCGTCTTCTTCCTGTAAGTGCTCCTTTTCCGGTTCCTTCATACTTCCATCCCTTTTTGCAATGGCAAAAGTATAACTCAGGAAAATGGTAAAGAAGCATAGCAGCAATAGGCCGTCGGTGATGCTGAGTATGTTCTCCCCACTGCTGTCCAGTAAGACGTCGTTGGCACAAATCAGCAGGGCGAAGGATGAAAGGATGCAAAGGGGGATTTCGCGTTTCAGTGTGTTACGGGTAATGGCTATCGGGGCAAAAAGGGCCGTACAACCCACAATCATCAGGGTATTGAACGTATTGCTTCCCACCACATTGCCAATGGCAATGTCTGCACTGCCTTTGAGAGCAGAGGATATGCTGACGGTGAGTTCCGGTGCGGAAGTGCCGAAGGCAACAATGGTAAGCCCGATGACGATGGACGGTATATGGAAACGTTTGGCAACGGATGCGGCACCGTCTGTCAAGCCATTGGCACCCAGAAGAATGAGGAGCAGTCCTCCGACAAGAAACAATATATCCATAGGTATGTCAATTTTGAGTACAAAGATAGTGCAAACCGGATACAGAACTTTCATGTTTGCATGAAAAAGTTATGTCGATTAGAGTAGGAAGTTAAAAACATTCCGTATGTTTGAAGCATTTATTGGGTATATTTGCATAATTAAAGAATCAAATCAAGAAGTTTATATATGAAGGTTATCCGTGCTTTCTGTCTTTGTTGGCTGTTGATGCTGGCGGACGGAGTGTCAGCTCAGTTGGTAGATAAAGTGCTCAGTGTTTTAGGTGAGGATAGTGTGGGGAGTGTCACAGTGGCAAGGACTGACTCCGATTCGATTCAGTTGTCGCTTGTCCGGCAGGAGTTGGAAACAGCCCGGCTGAATGAGGCGAACCTGCGGATGGAAATGGAGCAGATGAAGTTGGCGGGCTATGCGGCCGATTCGGTGAAGCTGGCATTGCAGAAACAACGCATTGATTCGTTGCGGACGGTGACACCGGGTATTCCGGTGGTGGTGGAGAAGGACACTTTGTTCTATCTGTATGCCAAGCGTGGAGGGCATACGCCCCAACAGCGGGCCAAAGATGTAAGCAACGTCATCGAAGCATTGAGCACGCGTTTCAATCTGCGTCCGGACTCTGTTTATTTGGAGAGTACGGATATTGTTACGGACTTGATGTATGGCGAAAAGGTCATCATTTCCTTTACCGATCAGGATGCTTTGTGGGAAAACTGTACCCGCGACCAGCTGGCCGCCAGCAAGAGGCATGTCGTGGTGGACAAGCTGAAAGCCATGCAGAAGGAGCATAGCTTGTGGCAGTTGGGTAAGCGTATCTTGTACTTTATCCTGGTGCTTGTGGGACAGTTCTTCTTGTTCAAGTTTACCAACTGGCTGTTCAGAAAACTCAAACTACGCATTCAGAAGCTGAAGGATACCAAGCTGAAACCGATCTCTATTCAGGATTATGAATTGCTGGATACGCAGAAGCAGGTCAACCTGCTGGTGTTTGTTGCCAACCTGGTGCGTTATGTGGTCATGCTGTTGCAGTTGCTGCTGACGGTTCCGTTATTATTCTCCATTTTCCCTCAGACCAAGAGCTTGGCTTATACATTATTCTCCTACATCTGGAATCCTATAAAGGTCATCTTGAATGGAATAGCCGACTATATACCCAATCTGTTCACTATCTTTGTGATATGCTATGCGGTGAAGTATCTGGTCAGACTGGTGCGTTATCTTGCCAATGAGGTGCAGGCTGAACGGCTGAAGATAAACGGCTTCTATCCGGATTGGGCCATTCCTACCTATCATATTGTGCGCTTCTTGCTTTATGCGTTTATGATTGCCATGATTTACCCTTATCTGCCGGGTTCCAAGTCGGGAGTCTTCCAGGGAATCTCCGTGTTTGTCGGCTTGATTGTTTCGCTCGGTTCCAGTACGGTTATCGGCAATATCATTGCAGGACTGGTCATAACCTACATGCGGCCTTTCAAGCTGGGTGACCGCATCAAGCTGAACGATACTACGGGCAACATCATTGAGAAAACACCGCTCGTCACCCGCATCCGTACTCCGAAGAATGAGGTGGTGACCATTCCGAACTCTTTCATCATGTCTTCCCATACGGTCAATTACAGCCAGTCTGCCCGTGAGTATGGATTGATTATCCATTCGGAGGTCAGTATTGGCTACGATGTTCCGTGGCGGAAGACACATCAGCTGTTGATAGAGGCTGCATTGAATACTCCTGGAGTGATAGATGATCCCCGTCCGTTTGTATTGGAGACTTCCCTTCAGGATTATTATCCGGTTTATCAAGTGAATGCCTATATCAGGGATGCCAACAGCCTTAGCCAGATTTACTCTGATTTGCATCAGAATATCCAGGATGCCTTCAACGAAGCAGGCATCGAAATCATGTCTCCTCACTACATAGCTACGCGTGACGGCAGTGAGACGACCATACCCAAGGATGACTTACGGGAGAAAAAGCAGTAAGGGGGCCGGTTATCGTGCCAGTAAAATCTCTGCAAACGGTACGTAGAACATAAACATCCTCCATTCCTTTGTCTGGAAATCATAAGTTTCGATGAAGTCGCCTTCACGATAGCCTGCAAACTGCACGTAGAGTTTCCTTGTCTGCCCGTCCTTGGAGTAGTACATGGCAGCGGAGCGTACGGCGTTGGGGTAGGTGGCGAAAGGCTCTTTCAAGTTTCCGGCAGTAGTATCCCATAAGCAGAATTGCGTATCTCCACCATTGGCACGGGAAACGATATAGCCTCCTTTGCATTGCAGGCTGTTTGGGTTTTCGGGGGATGGTTCCATAATCCGGAAAGGTATCAAGGCTTCGGCTTTGATGGGGTCGTAGCAGTGCATCTTTTCTTTGGCGATGTCTATCACGACGGGCGAGAAGGTGTCGTCGCCGTTGTTGGCCGAGAGCAGCATGTGGACGTCGGCTATCACGCCCGGATAGCGTGAGAGGGATTCGGGCTTCAGTCCATCCGGTAATGGTATTTCGGGAGTATGTATCGGTGGCATATTCAACCGGGTATATACCGGATAAGAGATGCTACAGTAGGTGAGGAGCTTATCTCCGGCCATTTCCAGGGAAACAGTGTTGTTGAAGTCCGAGCAGATGGTAATTGCGTTACGTTCTACCGGGTTACACCAATAGTGCATGCAGAGGTCGTATCCGTCGATGAAACTACTGCCGTCTTTCTCCCGTATCCCGCAGAGGATGTTGGTGCCGGGGATGTTGGCGGCAAGGCGGAAATCTTCGCCGTCATGGAACTGGATTACTTCCGATATTTCTTGTGTTGCCAGGTCGATACGGGTGATGCCGCGGAGAACGGTCGGTGTGTAAATGGCGTGGGAGTTGGTGATACCGTAGAGATATGGTTCTTCGGGGGATTGTCCGTCGGCTACCGAAATCTGGCCGAGAGGCTGAAGCTGTCCTGCCCGTTCCAGGAACATTTCTACCCGTGAGGCGGGCCAATGTCCGGGGGCAAGGAAAGTAATGCTGTTGCTGGTTTGCTCCGTGGTGACGGCACGTGTGTAGCGTGAATACCCTTCGGGAAAAAGAGGATTGTCGGCTATCGGCCAGTAGATGTCCAATATGATTTGGTCGCCGCTCTGCAAGCCGTCGGCTTTGACGGTCACGGCATCACCGGGATTGACGGTCTTTCCGGCATCGGATATGGTGATATTGGTCACAAAAGCGGGTTGTTTCTCTTTGTCGTCATCACTGCAAGCGGCAAGTAGCAGGCTGATTAGTAGCAGGAAGTGTATCTTCTTCATCATAGTTATGTATTGACAAATGCAAATATAGGGCTTTTTCTTGTATTCCTGCGGATAGGCTTTGTTTTTGTCGTATGAGATGGAAAAATCCTCCTACGAAACATGGTCTTTTGCTTCGTGGGAGGAAAGTGGTTGTTCGGCAGGGCTTCGGGGGAATGCGCCTGCTTGCGTGCCGGCTTGGATTATTTGCTGCGCGTCACCGTGTGCAATACATTCCCTTTCTTGTCAATCATGCGCAGTTCCAGTGTCTTTTTGCTGGCCGATACAATGGAGAAACCCGGTTCGGGGCTGCAGAATACGGTCCCTTCGATGGGCTTCACCTTGCGGGCGAGCGAACCGGCAGAATTGGTGATATAGTCGATGTCGCTGCCTGCCACGCGTACGTGCTGGAAGTTGTGGATGTGCCCGCAGATGTACATATCCACCTTGTGCTTGCGCAGGATGGGATCGAGACGTGCCTGCATATCCGCGCGTTCGCTCTCGTCCTTCGGGGTTTCGGCATAGATGGGATGGTGTCCGGCAACGATAACCCAGTCCTCTTTGGCGGCAGTCAGTACGGAATCTATCCAGGAAAGTTGTTGCTGGTAATCCTGCTTGCAGGCATCGGGATAGGTCTCGCTTTCGTTGCGGTATTTGTCAATCATCGGGGCGGTGTCTACCCAAAGGATGCGGATGGTAGCGCCGTTGTCCTCGAACGTCTTGGTATAATAACGGGCGGGCATGGTCCAGCGGCGGCTGATATTACTGTAGTCGAGCACAGCCTGCGTATTACCGCGGTATTCGTGGTTGCCCAGCAGGGGAAACCAGTCTATCATCAGCTCCGGGTGGCTGTAAATAAGTTCGTAGTTGGTCATCCAAAGCGGATCGTTCACGCTACGTACGCCTTCAAAGTGGTGTACATCGCCGGTGGCAAGAACGAATTCGGGGCCTACTTCTTCTGCCATTTGTCCCATCAGTTCGGCGATGGGCTTTTGGTCGTAGTAGCCGTTACGGCCGAGGTCGTTGGCTACGTAGAAGTTGAACTTCTTGTCGAAGATGGAGTAATCGGTGATTTGGGCAATGGCTGCGTTGCCGAGTAGGGCAATAAACAGTAAAAGGAATATTTTCTTCATTGTCATTATTAAATTGTTGAGTAGTTAATGTTGATAACTTGTTGAGATAGAATTCGCTGTTTAAAAATTAATCTTCACTCCCGCATTCACTTTCACGCCGTAGTATTCTGCCTGCATGGTACGGTCTTTTGTGCCCTGGTAGTAGCGTAGCGGCTGGTTCAGCAGGTTGTTGGCTTCGGCGTAGAAGGTAGTCTTGAACTTCTTTCCGAAGGTATAGCTGGCGTTTACGTCCATATAGTTCACCTTGTCGTAGTAGCGGTCGTAGAAGGTGCTTTCTCCCATTTCGTCGATGAAATCGGAAGCGAAGTTATAGCTCAGGCGCAGATTCAGACCGCCTTTCTCAAAGTATAGGGAAGCATTTGCGGTATGCTCCGGAGAGCCTGGCATGCTCAAGTCTTTCTCATTCTCGCGGCCTTTGAAGTTGAAGTCTTCCACACGGGAGTGGGTGTAGGTGTACGTTCCGTAGAAACCTACACATTTCAGAGCGGGAGCAATGAAGCTGAAGTCGCGCTGGTAGGATAACTCTACCCCTACCAGGTTGGCGTTGCCCGCATTCTTGGGTTGGGTGAAGCGGGTGTAGGTGTTACCCTGGTATTCGTAGTTGGTGCTCACCTGGTCTACGATGAAGTCGTCTATCTTCTTGTAGAAGATGCCGGCGCTTATCAGACCGATGCTGCGGAAGTAGTAGTCGGCACTCAAGTCGAAGTTGTAGGAGACGGTAGGTTTCAGCTCCGGGTTTCCGATGGTGATTTCGTTGTCGGAACGCTTGATGTTCACACTGGGCACGAGGGCCGAGTATTTGGGGCGTGACAAGGTTTGGGTAAACGAACCGCGCACTTTGAAGTCATCGTTTACATTCCACTTTACGAGCAGCGACGGCAGGAAGTTGATGTAGCTGTTGCGCTGACGGTCGGTCTTGCTGGTGAGGTCTTCGTCGGCATCGTAGGTGCGTCCCGTATAGGCAAGGTTGGTGTTCTCTATGCGAAGTCCGGTCATCAGTTCCACGTCTTTTGTCAGTTTTTGGTCGAAGCGGAGGTAGCCGGAAGTCACGGTTTCGCGGGCGTTGAAGTTTCCGGCAAGTTCTTCCTGTACCTGCTCTTTCTCAAAGAGGGAAGCGTTGTTCAAGTCTAAAGAGCCGGTGTATTCCTTGCTGGCGTAGATGCCTGCCTGGTATTTGTTGTTGGGCATGAAGTTCTTGTTGGTCTGGTCCACTGTATTTGCTAGGCTGTTCGTCATGAAGGCATCCTCGTCCAGAGGAGAGTATTCGTAGAAGTCCACTTCTTTATCCTTGGTCTTGCGCACTACCTTTGCGCCGAACTTCAGCTTGTTGCCGTTCTTGAAGGGAAGTTTGAAGTTGGCGGAGAACTTCAGGTCCTGCTCCTTGATGTCTTCCTGCTGTTCCGTCAGCTCTTTCAGGCTGAATTCATCGTTCAATGTCATGGTAGAGCCTGTTTTGGGGCTGGCAAAGGGTTGGCGTTCGTCGCTCAGGTCCATGTCGAACTTCTGTTTCTTCAGTTGGAAGTCGATGTAGCGTTCGTTGGGACGTTCTTCGCTGGCTTTGGCATAGCTGGCGTGCCAGTCCATGGAGAGGGCGCCGAAGAGGTGTTCGCCGCCGAGGGCAAAGTCCATGGTGCGCTGGCGTTCCAGGCGGGCGTTACGGTTGTCCGGCGTACCGGCTTTGGTCTGTATGCGTACGGTGGCGTTACCGTCGTGGTCAACGTCTTTCAGCGTCGTACGGTCGCGGTTCTCCCAGTCGTCGCCGTTTTTGAAGATGCCTTTGAAGGTCAGTTTGTGGTTGGCATTGATGTCCCAGTCCAATGCGGCGGGTTAGCTTTGGCGTTCGCGGGTGACGTAGTATTGGCGGATTTGGTAGTCGTTGACGTACGTCTTGCCGTTGTCATCCTGCTCCCATACAAATTCGGTGTCGTAGGAACCGGAAGGTGAGTTCTGATAGGAGGCCGATACAATCAAGCCGAGTTTGTCGTTGAAGAAGCGGTCGCCGTAGGTGAAGCCAAGGTTCAGTTGCGCCTTTTCGCTCACCCAGTTGTAGCCGGTTCCGGCGGTGGCGGCAATGGTACGCTTGTAGGGGGAGTTCTTGGTGACGAGGTTAATGCTGCCGCCGATGGCGTCGCCGTCCATATCGGCGGTTACTACCTTGTTCACTTCGATGGTCTGAATCATGTCTGCCGGAATGAGGTCGAGCTGTACGTTGCGCGTATCGCCTTCGGCAGAGGGAACGCGGTTGCCGTTGATGGTGACGGAGCTGAGGTCGGCACTCGTGCCCCGCACTTGCCCGAAGCGTGCCTCGCCTTGGTCGTACTGCACGTTGATGCCGGAGATGCGTTTAAGGGCGTCACCGATGTTGGAGTCGGGGAACTTGCCTACCTGGTCGGCAGAGACTACATTCGTAATCCCCATGTTGTTTTTCTGTGAGTTGATGGCACGGCGCTGTCCCTGGAAGGCGCCGCCTACCACCACTTCCTGCAACTCCACGCCTTCGTTCAGTACGACGTCTTTTTCCAGTGTACGGCCTGCGGGGATGGTGATTTTCAGTTCTACGGGAGAGTAGCCCACGTAGCTCACCTTTACTGTATAGGTTCCCGGGTCAAGGTTAGAGAAAGTGTAGAAGCCGTTGACGTCGCTCGTCACGCCAGTGTGTAGTTTCTCGATGTAGATGGATGCGCCCGGGAGGGTTTGTTTAGTAGCGTCGATGATACGTCCGCGTACAGTTCCTTGTTTCGTGACATTTGCTTTTTCGTCGGCAATGGCCGTATTGACGGTGGCGGTGAATAGGAGTAAGAATAAGAATGCTCTCAAAATCTGTTTCATGCTTGTTATTATCTGTTAATAATCTGCCGCAAAAGTAGAGGGTTGCCGTTACGTGGAGGTTGCGGAGCGTTGAAGAACAGATAACGATTCAGTTACAATGAGGTTACATAAATTCTTGGAGGTAGTACCCTTTCGGCGGTATCTCCCTTTGCCGTCATCTGGCAGACTGATGCTAAAGATGCACGAGATGTACATCTCGGACTGTATGAGATGTACATCTCGAGCAACATGAGATGTACATCTCGTGCAGGGGAAGGTATAGGGGTTGGTGTCTTATCCCGTAGCCTGGCAGCGGATAAGTACCTTCTTCTCGTCTGCCAGAGTAGTGGCAAAGAGATAAGTGCCTCCCCCTTCGGCCAATTTCAGTCGTTTGCGCAGTTCGGCCACGGTGGCGGGGAAGTTGCGCACGGTGAGGTTCGCCTTTTTCTCGGCAGCCAGCATCTCTTTCACTTCTTTCTTGCCGAAGCCGCAGGAGGAGGTAATCCGGAACTTGCGGCCGGGGAAGTCCGGCAGGAAGTGGTCCGAGGTGTAGAGGTGGCTGTTGGGATGCAGTTTTTCCACCTTATACAATGAGGAGAGGCTGCGGAATGCACCGGCTTTCAGCACGGAGGCATTCGGTTCGTAGAGGTATGATTTCAGTTGAGGGGTGTAGGGGCATGCACGCTCCTTCTCCTGCCGGCGGGTGAAGACGAGGGCTTGGGGAGCCGGTACACCGGTGAAGTTGACGCAATGGATGGGGATGTCGTCTGCCGGCACTCCTTCGCCTTGTCCCAGCAAGAGCAACAGTTCCTTGCATTCGTTGCCCACGGAGACGATGTGTGCCTGGTGGACATGCTTCAAATCGTTCAGGGCAAGGGTGAGGTCGAGCATGGGGGAGAGTTTTACCAGTACGTGTCTTGCCTTGCGTAGCAGCAGTTCTTCGAGGGCGGACACATCGGGTTCGCAGTCGCCGATGGCTATGGTCTTTCCGCCGTGTCCGTCGCGGCGGGCAGGGTCTATGAATATACAGTCCACGGGGTCCATCTCTTGCAGATGGCGGACGCTGTCTGCGTGGCAGACGGAGATGTGGTTCAGGCCGAGGACAGGGAAGTTGTGTGCGGCTATCTGGCAGAGGGTTTCCTGGCGCTCGACGTAAGTGGCATGCCCGAAGCGGGAGGAGAGATAGGCGCAGTCGATGCCGAAACCTCCGGTGAGGTCGGTAAAGGTGCCGGCTGATGCGGGGGTACTGTTCTGCGCGGGATGTTCTTGTTCTGTATGTAGCAGGTTAGTTATAATCTCCGCTTTATACTGTGCCGTTGCTTGGGAGGAGCATTGTTCCAGAGAAAGGTGGGCGGGGTAGAGTATATGCTCGTTCTCGGCCCATGCGGGTATCTTCTCTTTGGCAATCTGCCAGCCGGAAATCTGTGTGATGGCGGCGGGCATGTCTACCGAAGGGTAGCGGCGTGCCTGCAAGGCAAGGCTGCGCACGTCGTCGCGGCGATGCTCGCGGATGAAGCGGAGGGTGTCTTGGGATAAAGGCATGGCTTGGCTTATTTATTCTGATGCAAAGTTATCTCAAAAAGGACAAAGTGGGGCATAAATTCGCAGCTTTCTGTCTGATTATTTTTCAGACAAAGATGACGCTGATAATACAGATTAAGAATATTAAAAATCCGCGTCATCCGCGTCATCTGCGTCATCCGCGTCAAAGCGATAGCAAATTTAAGTTTCCGGACAAGCTGGGGGTGAGAGTTAAGGGATGACCCGGTATCGCTCCTTTGCCGTCTGCCTGCTGACGCGGTTGAAGTGCCACCATTCGCTGGGTAGCGGGTGGAATCCGGCTTCTTTCATTACCTGCCGGAGCAGCAGCCGGTTTTCACGTTCTTGTTCCGTCAGCTTGCCTTGTGCCACGAGCACGGCTTCTTCTGTGATGTGGGCTTCCCTGCCCAGATGGTCTACCGGGGTGCCCAGATGGTCTACCGGGGTGCCCATGGGCAGAGGGGTTCCTTTATCGTCGAGTATGCTGATGTCCACTGCCAACCCGTAGTTGTGCAGGCCGCCGCCGCGTGAGGGGTTGGAGACATAGATGTATTTGGAGGTTCCTTTCACTACGTTCCACATCTTCTGCTGTACGGACAAGGGGCGCGCTGCGTCGTAGACGATGAGGCTGTAGCCGGGGTACTGTTCTTTCAGCAGGCGTTGTGCCCGCTTCAGGCTTTTCATGGCATCGGGGTGCAGGTAGGCTTCTTTCAGGTCTTCGTACAATAGGGTTCCGGTGAAGTTGTCGGCACGGGTGTACATCAAGTCGATGGCGATGCTGCTGTCCGCTTCGGCGATGTTGACGAAACCGAGGGAGTCCAGGTAGCGGGCTGTCCGGCTTTTAGCCGGAGCCGGAGGGACGGGTGCCGCTATGGTGTCGGCGTACGGGATGGTGGTCTCCGTATCCGGGTCTTGTGTCTGCTTTGGCGCTTGTTTTCTGCTACAACCGCATAGTGAGCAGCCAAGCAGCAGATATAACAAGTAAAAGAAATATCGTTCCATCTTACAAGGCATTCTTGGCGGTAAGGATTGATTTCATCAAAGCTATGTCCGAACTGACTTCTCCCTGCATCAAGTATTTGTTTTTCCGTTGGCAGGTGGCTTCGTAAATCTCCTTTGCCTTTGCTGTGTCCTTGTCCCGGTAGAGTGCCAGGGCGCAGAGCAGCCGCTGTTTGGAAGACGTCACATCCTTATATTGCCGGATGTAGGTATCCAGCTCATCGGTATATAATTCTTCTGCCCGTGCGGTCCTCTTTGTCACCAGTGCGGTGAAGAGCAGCTCGCAAGCGTTTTCCTTTATCAAAAGTCCGATGACTTCGTGCCGGTGGCTCATTATTTTCTCAAATGCATTGTAGGCGGCTTCCCATTCTTCGCAGTCGAGCAGGCGCGAGGCGCTCATCAAGGCTATGGTGACCTGCAGGGCATCTTTGTAGTTGATGTCTTCCGTTTGGCTGAACCATTCGGCAGGCATGTCCTTAGGACGCATGCCCTCTTGCACCAGTGCGTTGATGCGCAGCTGGGTGACCAGTGCCTGCTTGCTCTTGCTGTCCTTGAGAAGCAGGCGCATGTTGTCGGCATCATTGCCGATGCCGCCCATCTTCATGGGGATGCCGTTCATCCCTGCAAGGAGAATGCCAATCAAAGAGAGCATCAGAAGGAAGAATTTCAGCAGGTAAGGCAGCCCGTCTACGGTCAGCAGGGGGAGGAAGGCAAGGATGGCGGTCAGCAGGTTGGCAAGCACTCCACCCAGATTGTACAAGGTGGTTGGGATATCTTCAAGAGGCCTTTCGGGTGGGGTAAGCAGGCATTGGCCTCCCGTTCCGGCAATACTGAAACGCTTGATGCACAACTTTCCGTCTTTCCGTATGAAGGTAAGGTTGAAGATGCGGAAGGAGACGAAGCGGTAGCCGGTTGCCAGTCCGCAGACAAGATGCCCGCCTTCGTGCAGAAGCACTTGCAGGAAGATGGAGAACAGCAGAATCAGTATGGCTAACAAGGAAACTCCTACTGTCTCCAGCATGCCGGTTTCGGCAAACTTGCTGTGTAAACCGTCGAACGAGTCTCCTAAAACCAGGACTCTTACACCTATTATTCCTACAAAGCCGATGCATGCCCCGACCATGAATCCTCCGGCCAATTTAAATACTTTCTTCATCCTGATATCTTGATAAATGTGTTTGCCGGCAAAGGTAAAGGATTTTATCTGAAATGCAACAGCTTGCCCCATGTATCATAAAAAGAAAGAGATTGTGATTGCCACAACCTCTTTCCGTCACCTAAACCCACTACGCAGGCTACAGATAGGGAATTATAGTAATATAGATACCCGTAATGATGGCCGAAGTGATTACTCCTGAAATATTAGCCCCCAAGGCATCTCCCAAGATGAAGGAATTGGGGTTGTCCTTGCTTACTATCTTCTGGGCAACCTTCGCCGTAGTAGGCACGCAGCTCACGGCTGCAATTCCGATGACCGGATTGTAATTGCCCCGCTTGATGAAGTACATGATGTACCCTCCAATGATTCCGCCGATACCGGAGAGCAACAGTGCGCCCATGCCCAATACCAACAATTTAAGAATTTTAGGGTCGAGCAGCAGATGTGCGTCGCAAAGTACGCCCAACAACAGGCCGAGCATGAAAGTAGAACCATACAACAGCGGACCACTTACAAAATCGTAGATATGCTTCATCCCCGATTCGCGTACTGCCACTCCGAGGAACAAGGAGAAGAACAGCGGTGAGGCAACCGGGAACAGAAAACACAGTACAGCACACAATATAGCCGAGAAAGCCAGTTTTACTTTGGCATCATAGTTTTTGGGCGGCTTCTTGCTCGTCATCTTGATGGCGCGCAGGCGTTTCGGTACCAGCAGCTTCACCAGATAGGGGTAACCGCCATATGTCAGTCCCAGATAGAGATAGGCCACTACCGTGATGGGTACAAACAGATGTTTGGCCAGGGCCAAGGAAGTGAAAAGCACCATCGGCCCGTCCGCACCTCCTACCATGGCTACGGAAGCGCTTTCTTTCAAGGACAGTCCCAATGCAGATGCGATGGGTACAGTCAGGAAAGTTCCCAATTCGGCACATAGGGCAAGGAATATGCTGGCAAACGGTTTCTGTAGCAGGAAGCCCACGTCGAGCAGGGTACCGATACCCATAAATACGAAGCATGCAATCAATCCGTTGCTGAAGGTCAGGGTGTAGACCGGTTGCAGGAAGTCTATCTGCATGGTGTTCATCAAGTCGTCCGTATCCGAAAGCATCGGGTCCAGAAAGAGATTCCCCAATGTGCCGTCGGGCATGAAAAGAGTGCCGCAATTGATGGCGACCATACCCAGTCCCATGGGAATCATGACCATCGGCTCCAGTACGCCTTTCCATCCCAGGTATATGAGCAGCAGGCCCAGGGCTATTAGAAATACACGGGCAGAGGAGAGTAGCCAGCCGCTTTCCATCATTGTTCCGAATCCTTGGAACAAGGTTGCAAAATCTATATTCTCCATAATTAGTCTTTGTTTTTGGTGTCGTTGTTCTTTTTAGTCTTGTTCTTGTTGTCACGGTGGCTGATGGCATCTTCCAGATACATCATAAGGGTATCTTCTGGGTAGAAGTAGCCTACCAGGTTTCTTTTGGAGACACCGTGGCTTACTCCGTGGTAATAGCCTCGAGGCTTTTCGTTTTCACGGTCCACACCCCGGCTGTAGTCTTCGCGCGTGTCGTTGCCGAAGATGTTTCCGTGCATGGAGGGGGTGTGTAGCATCAGTTCCATCTTCTGGCGGAACTTCTTTATGCGGCGCAGGCGGAGTAACTCCTGCTGGTGGGAACTGTAGAAATCGAGTGAATCGGCTGCGCTGGCTATCAGTTTGATGATGAATGCCACAAAGAAACCGATTGCAAAAGTGAGCCCCATCATCTCAAGGGTGGGGAGGAATAAATCGGACATAGTTATGATATTAATGTGATGAAATGGATAATAAAAAAGCGAAAGATGTACATGCAATACACCTCCGGTAATGGTTTGCAATAAGTCCGATAAAGTCTAAATCAGGATATGCAGCAGTGCATAGATATAGTATCCGCAGGAATAGCGGAGAGCATTGGGATTGAATGAAAGGTTGGCGCTCTCTCCGGCAGACAGATGGCTGGAAAGCAGATGCTCCAGTTGCCCGGCTGGTTTCAGAATTCTCATCTTCAGGAATTTCGGAGAGGCGTGGTTATGTGTGTATAGGCTGTTCGGACACAACGCTTCGTTGGTCCAGCAGTCGGTATTTTCGTCATTGAATAGTGAACGGTGGGTGGCTGTGTACGATGCGCACTGTGTGTAGGCGGTAAAGGAGCATTCGGAGGCCGGACTTCCGACAACTATTCCCGCCGGACTCCCGGTAGTATTCCGTGAGTCTGGCTGTTCCTCCTGGGAGATGGCAGTCAAACCCAGACAGAGGAAGGTAAACATAAGTATGTAATACAGATGTTTCATCATAGCAAGATAAAGGAACAAATAACTTTGGACAAAGTTATATATTCCGCTGTATTTTAAGATTAATTGTCTTTTTCCTCTGCAGGAAGTATTCTGAAGGACTGGTTGCGGCATTTATATGCCCAACCGTTCCTTCAGTAACCGGTATCTGGAGAGGCTTACCCGTAGCTTGACGCCACTTTTTAACGTCACTTGGTAGGTCTCTTTTCCATACTGTTCTACTCGTGATATCTGGGTTACGTTGACAATGCTCGAGCGGTGGATGCGGACAAAGTTATCTGCTGGCAAATGTGTCTCGAAGTTTTTCATGGTCTGTTCCTTGATGTACTCTCCGTCGGATGTCACCAGGGTTGCGTAGTCCCCACAAGCCTGGATGTATAATAGGTCTTCCACTTTGATGATGTGAATCCGGGAGCCGTCTTTTATCGTGATCCGGTCAATACTTTCTTCTTGTGGCAGGGGAGCGGCCTTTTCTGCCTCGGGGGCGGTGAAATCTTCTGTTTGTAATGAAGTGTCTGCCACAATCTGCAGATGATACCACAAAAGGATAGCTGTCCAGGCAGGAATACCGAACAAGAGGCGGAAAGGAATGCTTGTTTGGCAGGTGTGCCTTGCCAGCGTTTGTCTTCACATCCGCCGCAAAAGCAACTGCATTCTATGCGTACTTGCCAGTCGGCGGGTATGTGCAGTTCCACTCCTCCCCAACTGCAGTCCAGGTCTATGTAGGTTTCTCCGGGTGCTATGTTCCTCTTGCTCTCCCATTCTCTTGTTCATCATCCGTTGTACCATCTTGGCACGGCGATGCACTGTCCTTTGGTGTGTCCAGTTTCTCCTATGGTGATGTCTGAGAAGGAAGATGCCGATGAGGATAAGGGCCAAGGGCCACAGCATGGCTTGGAAATTGCCGGGGAATAGCAATAAGCCTGAAAGGATAAAGAACGAGGCGGTCAGCACTTTGCCGGAGCCTGCATAGGATGGGAATCGGTGAATCCGGAGTTATCTGTTCCTCCACCAATACCAGATGAAGCGTAGCCCGGTGCCGAGAAGCGCGAGAGAAAGTCCGGTATAGAACACTGCGATGAAGGAGTCGGGCAGAAGGTGGCAGGTACGTATTACAATTCCCATTGCAATCATGCCTATCATGACAATCCATCCTTTTACGTCGAAAAAGGAAAAGGGGCAGTGCTTCCCTTTCTTCTGTGAGATACGGAGAGTATGTTTCTTGTATAGCCTATGGAAAATAATGCCGAAGAACAGAAGGAATACCAGGCTGGCTTCGCAGACTTTGAATAGCCAATAATGTCCGTCATCTATCCAGCAGGTCAGGCCTATACGCAGAATATTGACTCCTGCCAATGACCATATGGTTCCGGCAGTTATGAGCAGTGTATTTGGAGATACTCCGTATTTCATGATGAAGGTTGTTTTATTACACAAATACCGGGCTTGTATAGCGGAGTCCAAAAATTAAAAGAGGCTCTATTCTATTAAGAATGAGCCTCTTGTTTGTGGACCAGCCTGCTCTTCCAGAATGATATTACAAAATATTATTTGCTCCTTTATGATGTTGATAATCAGCCGTGTATTAAAATCCTATTTGTTTTTAATAATCAGTTGTATTCATAAATACTCTAAAATCGGGGGAGTAGTTAAAGGGTGTTACTCCCCCCGATTGGTCTTCGTATCTTCGTTCTTGAAATTGAGGAATAAAAAATAGGAAAAGTAGTTTTTACTATCAGATATATGCATGTAGTGTCAGCCTATTTTTTTTAAAAAATCTTCTCTTTAGATTCGCAACAAAATTAAATAAAAGATATGAAAAAGACAAATTTTAGCACAAGAGCCTATGTTATGAAGAATGGGCAGGTAATGATTCGGGTGAGATGGAACAGCAAGAAGAATGAAGTCGGTTTCTCTGTCGGTTATACTATCGATCCTCTAAAATGGGATAGTGGCAAACAACTGGTAAAAAGCAATACGACCCATAAAATCGGTGGGAAGACTGTTTATGCCCGTGAGATTAACAATGCAATCCGTAGTTTCTTAGTCTGTATTGAGGAAGTGTTTACTGAGTACTCGCTACATTCTGAAGAGCCCACTACAACTAGTCTGAAAGAACAAGTAAATGAGAAATTGGGGCGTATTAAAAATGAAGAAGTAAAAGATGAAGCCGATAAAACCTTAAAAGATATATTTACAGAGTTTCTTGTTTTACGTCCACAGGAAGGATGTTGGTCTTTGCAATCTCGGTATAAGTATGAACAAATGTGGAATCAACTTATGGGATGTGATTCTAATGTCACATTGGAAAAGCTAAATCAGTCTAAGATGCTGGAATTGGTAAACTGGTACATAAAGAATGATTATCATAATTATACGATTGCCAAACAGCTCAGAACGTTGAAATCGTTTCTTCGATGGGCTGTAAGACATGGATATACTGTGCAATCCGGGGTGTTGGAGTTTAAGCCGAACCTGAAAATGGTACATAGAACAGTGACCTATCTTAAATACAAAGAGCTTATGCATTTTTTTCGTTTTGAGTTTCCACGGGAGAAAGCATATTTATCGAAAGCTCGGGATATGTTCTGCTTTATGGCCTTCACTTCATTGAGGTATTCAGATCTGGCAGCTCTTAAACCAGTCAATATAGTGGATGGCTGTCTGGATTTCTGTACAGAAAAAACAGATGACAAACTACATATTGCCCTCAATGAATATGCACAAGAGATTCTTGATAAGTATGCATGGTATAAGGGCAGTACCGTATTTCCAGTTCCTTCCAATCAGAAACTGAATGATTTTCTGAAGGAGGCAGCCAAGCTGGCAGGCCTGGATCGTAAGATTGTTCAAGTTTATTTTAGGGGTAACACCAGACATGAGGATACTTATGAGTTTTGGGAACAGATTTCTTGTCATGATGCCAGAAGAACATTTGTCTGCTGTTCATTGGCATTGGGGATTCCGGCCAGTGTTGTTATGAGTTGTACGGGACATTCGGATTATGAAAGTATGAAGCCTTACATTGAAGTGGCTGATGAAACCCAGAAGATGCAAATGGACAAGTGGAATAGTCATCAATATAAGTCTGGTATTATGGAGAAAATGGAAAGGATGACTTCAATGCAACTGGAACAGCTTTTTGAATATGTCATGAAAATGGCATAGAAACGACTGGTATCGCACTGAAATACTGGAGACGGTATCTGGGAGACAGCTACTGTCTTTTATACAAATGAAAAATATTCCTTGTTATGTGATTGTCTGTGACTTTTAATCAACCTGACTCATGATCAGTCTGGCCTGACAGAAGTTCTGAATCCCTCAGTCCAGCCGAGCTAAAGAAAGTTCTGCATGTTATAAAGCAAAGGACTCCTGAAAACTGGATGGTTGGCATATTTTTTGTAAGTATGTCTATATCAGAACTGGCCTCCGAAAAATGGTGGTCATTTTTATTAACCTTAAAAGATAAAAATATGATAAACTCAATTGGTCGTATTGCCGGACATGCATGTACCTCCGCAGGCAAACAGCTTTCTAAGACAGCCTGCTTCGTTGCCGGTGCCGTTGCCGGTGCCGGTATCACTGTCTTGATTGTCAAAAAGGGAGGGGAGATATGGGATAAACTGCCCGCTGTGTTTGATCCCAAGAGTTCCAAGGCATTCTCTCCGGATGATTCTTCCTGCAAAAGTCAGCCCTCTGAAGGAAACGGTTGTCATACTGTTTATACTACAGTCTATGTAAACCAGACAAACGTAACGAATACCACGAATATTACAATCAATCCCGCCGACAGCTCCCATAAAGAGGATGTGCGTTTTTCCGAAAACAATTATACGGAAACATCCCGTGAGTCTTCGTCAGAGGATACGGTCACCGCTTCCGGTTCATCTGTCTCTCAAGATTCCGAAACAGTGAGTCCCCAGTCATCCGGAAATCCAGTTTCCGGGGAGATTTTTTCGGGCAAGGAAGAGTCCTGTGAATCCTCCATTCCCTTTCCTGATGATTTTCCCTTCCCTTTCTATCTTTCGCTTAGTGATGATTGTATCAAGGAACTGTTCGATGGAATGCATGGCAAGTACTTCCATAAAAGGACATCCCTGGAGCAGTTTACCTATGTGTTGACGGGCAGGGGTGAGAAACCGAAAAGTGGCATACCCATTGAATGGATTGCTTCCTCCAGGTGCTTTGCTCTCTTTATAGGTGTTGTATGTGCTCCTTACTATGAGAAATGGGATACCGCCAAGCCTCTCTTTTACGGACGTATAAACAGGAATCTCTCGTCTGATTTCAGTAGAATGGTCAAACATGACCTTGTGAAAGGTGCTAGGATCTCTCCTACATTTAGTAATAATACCTATTTTAAAAAGGAGAGAGATGCGAACTTGAAATCCCTTTTTGTGTTTCTTTCTGGATTCTCATTCTTCTGAAACCATTATTCCGTATTTTTTGTTTACTCCTCTTGTCCCTTCCCTGACAAGGGGAGTTTTTGTTTTCCTGCAAATTATCCCTGCTATTTTTCTGCTATATTCTTGCTATTTTTTAAGCTATTTCCCTGTTATATTCCTGCTATTCTGTATAGCTCTATTATATCTATGCAAATAGCTGTAATTCAGTCTTCTATATTGGGATAATATCTATATTTGCCACCGTGATTCAGACCTGATTCGATAATCTTATTAATAAAAAAACATATAAAATGAAAAGCGAAAATAACATGACTGATATGCTTAACAAGCCTTTATTCCAGGCTACCGTTTCCGACCTTGTCGAAGTGTTCAAGCTCTGTGGGTATACCGGTGAGCATGAGGTAGTGTCTTCCGGTACCCCTTCCGTCAAGAGGAATTATGTATACGGCCTTTCCGGTCTTTCCAAGCTGTTCGGCTGTTCAGTCTCCACTGCCCAGCGTATCAAGAGCAGCGGTATCCTTGACAGTGCCATAGTGCAGCACGGGCGCCTCATCGTGGTTGATGCCGACCTCGCTCTGGAGCTGATGAAGTCCTGTCACCGACAATGACGCATTTCCGTTCCCCGGCTTTCACATGAGGGAAAGCATGCCGGCTGTCTTTCTCCGGTGGCGGTCGGGGTATCGGACTTGAGGAGTATTATAAACATAAATTATTAATATTATGAACATTAAAAGAATAGCCCTAATGGAACTTGGCATGGCTGTCGTTGGCCTTGCAGGTATATTGATCTATAAGAGGGCTGTAAAGAAACACGGTCAGACAGTGGAAACATCTGTCGTAATTGATAAGGTGGGAAGTGATACGGGAAAGGTTATACCATCACAGGTTCCCCTCTCTACCAAACGTACCAGGACCAGAACAAAAGTCACCCGTGGCATGGTGAGAGAATGGAATATAATGGCGGGGAAAGGGATGATCCACAGGGAAATCGCCACCGCGTATGGCGTATCATTGGTAACTGTGGATCGTCATCTGGCAGATGTCAACAGAAGGCAGGCCGTCAAAACCGTGAAGTCACCGGTCTGTCTGACAGTCCCGACAGACGATGCAGTAATTAAACAAGATTTATCAACTTTAAAAAAATCATATTAGTTATGAGTAGAAAAATATCAAATGCAAGTGCCCCTTCCACCATTAAAGCGAGAGCGAGTGTAGGACTGGGTGGAGTCAGGGGGAGCTATGAGGGTACCGTTTCATCTTTCTGGAAAATCGGTGGTCCCGTTGTCGGTATCACCGTTGCAGTCGGGCTGATCGTATTGCCCAAAATCAAGAAGAAGCTGGTAAAGGTCAAGATTGGCAACGAGATACTGAAAAGCTTAATCAGGAAGGATGAGGCATGCGAGAACAGCAGGATCAAAAAGGACGAGGCTGAACAGCAGTGCGACCTTGACATCCGGAAAGCAAAAGGGCTCAGCCAGGTAAAGATTGACGAGACGCGTGCTCTGTTTGAAATCCGTCGGGAGTTCGGTCCAATGGGGAAAAGTACGGGGCAAGAGCAGAACCCGCACGAAGATGTCAGTCTTGGAGAATGGCTGCAATGGTTCAACCGGGAATTCCCCATGCCGTGCCACTCTGCCATCCCCCACATCAGTACCATTCTTGACGGCTGTCCTGAAGGTTTCAGGCCTGCCATGCTCTTCCATCTGCTCGGTGGCTACGGTGCACTGGCCTTCTCAAATGTACGGGCAGGATATCTGGACGGACGGTATCATTCACCCAGCCTGCAGGTGATTATCGAGGGTGAGCAGGGTTCCGGAAAGAGTGTGTTCAAGGACGTGTATGAGCAGGACCTCTTTCAAAGGGTGGTCATGGACAACAGGCTAAAATCCAGAACCGGCAGGACAGACCGGATTGTCCAGATAGTGGGTACCGACATTTCAAAGGCAAGGCTGATGGAGGTCATCGCCAACAGCCGGGGTCTTTCCCTCTATGCAATGGAAACGGAGATCGACACCATACGGAAATCCGCTTCGAAAGGTGGCGGATTCTCGAGTGACCTGCTACGCAAGGCATTCTCCGGTGAGGCCGTCTCCCTGGACAACAAGCATACCCGTGATGACTGTCGCGGTGATTTTTCTGTCCGTTTGAACTATACCTTCACCGGTACTCCCGGAGCTGTCGGACGCTTCTTTACGGATGAGGACTACGAGAACGGCACCGCCTCCCGTATCTGCTTCTGCGCGATTCCCGAACAGGACCGTTCAATTCCCGAGTTCGATCTGCCGGAGGGTGAGGAACTGGAAAGGATGCGCGACCAGTTAGGGGAATGGCGGGAGAAATACTGCCTTAGGACTGCGGAGGATGGCACGGACATTCCCGCCGACGAGTATCTTACCGACCTCTCCTATGTACATGGCCCGCTGAGCAACTGGATCGGGGAGCAGAAGAAGGCTGATGACAGGATGAGGAGAATGGTCTCCCCCCGTATGGCTACCATTGCCTTCCATGCCGCCATCGTGCTGCACATGCTTGCCGGAGAGCCGGGAGAGGACAATCCGAAGATGCGCAAGGCAGTCTGCAAACTGGCCGTATATATTGCCAACCACTGCATGGAACGTTTCCTCCACAAATACTATAAGGGAGCATATCCGGAGATGGAGAAAATGGCCGACTTACCCCAAAAACGTAAGCTGACGAACGAGGAGATTGAATGCTGGTATCCTCTATGGCATACTCCCGGTGAGGACGGCCAGCCGTTGGGATACGGGAGGATAGCAAAAATGATCGGAGTGGACCGGGACAGCGTAAAAAATGCTTTCAAAAGATATGAGAGAAGAAACGGTTTGAGATGAAACGAACCAAGGAGGGTGTACGAAAGGTGCCCTCCTTTTTCTTTTTTCAGGGGGGTAAATATCATTCGCTGGTGGGTAAATACTATATTTCAGACGGGTAAACGTTCAAAATACAGCTCCTTGGAAAATACAATATGATACGACTTTTTGAATTGAATATTAATTGGTTAATCGACGAAAAACTATCTATCCCTAGAGTGTGTAAAACGCTACCCACCTATATATAATATAAATATAAGAAAAAAGACTTGTCTTTTCCTGATTTAGCTAGACGCTTTTTCTTTTTATAACCGATATCAGTAGACGGTTCTTGGAATGTTGTACTGGTTCAGTAGTCACTTCTTCCCAAGCCCTGCTGATATAGTAGACACAGCAA